>MDTG01052006.1_pt1 | contig 13597 bp, 17 predicted proteins | sample 811421 | NCBI WGS metagenome assembly MDTG01 (sample SAMN05326645, study PRJNA326480) | marine metagenome | isolation source: seawater | place: Pacific Ocean: South East | collected 2011 | reverse complement strand
TTCGATGTCGCCAAGCTGCATCAACTGCAATACTTCGCCGGCGGCGATCGTATTGGTGGTGTCGGCCAGTATCGACATGATCGAGTTCGATTCGAGTTCGACCATCAGCTGAAAGCTGCGCGAATAAAGAAAGTCACCGACCAGCACCGACGCCGCGTTGCCCCACACCTGGTGCGCGGTCCGCTGCCCGCGCCGTCGCTCCGAGCCGTCGACGACGTCGTCGTGCAGCAGCGTGGCGGTATGGATGAACTCGATGACCGCCGCGAGCTGCGTATGCGCCATGCCGCCGTAACCGCAGGCGCGGGCCGAAAGCAGGTGAACGAGGGGACGCAATCGCTTGCCGCCGGCGTTGATGATGTATTCGCCGATCTGGTTGACGAGCAGCACATCGGATCGCAGCCGCTTCCGGATCAGCGCGTCCATCGCCTGGCGGTCGCCGGCGGTAAGGCCCATGATCTCGGCTAGCGAGGTCGGGGACGTAATCGAACTGACGTGGTTCATAACCCGTGATTATACGTTTCACGGACCGATGAGGTGCTGCCGATTGCTGTTGCCGGGCACGCCGGCGATTCTCCCCCCGGTCGGGTTCGGGCGACCGGCACGATACCGCCGGCCGACCGGGTCCGGGCAGAGGCCAGTCGGGCCTGCCGCGGGTCGCCGAGGGCGCCGGTGCGGGGGGCGACAGGGGCTGAGCGACCGGTTCCTTGTGCTAGACTTTCAGGCTTCAATTCATACTTGTGAGCAAGCGAAATGGCGCGCGGAATCAACAAGGTCATCCTGATCGGAAACCTGGGGGCGGACCCCGAAGTTCGCTACACGCCGGCGAATACGGCCGTCTGCAATATCAGCGTTGCGACCACCGACCAGTGGCGCGACAAGCAGACCGGAGAGCAACAGGAAAAGACTGAATGGCACCGGGTGGTGATGTTCAATCGGCTCGGCGAGATCGCCGGCGAGTACCTCAAGAAGGGCAGCAAGGTCTATATCGAAGGCCGGCTGCAGACGCGCAAGTGGCAGGGCCAGGACGGCCAGGACCGCTACACCACCGAAATCGTCGCCAACGAGATGCAGATGCTCGATGGCCGAAGCGGCAGCGGCAGCGCGCCGATGGACGATGCCGGGTATGGCGGCCGACAGGCCCAGCCCCAGCAGTCCCGGCAGCCGGCGCCCCCGGCCGACGACGACCTGGCCGACGATATTCCGTTCTGATCCGGTCGATCGCGAGTTTCGGAAAGCATTCATGACCAAGCTTCTGGTTACAGGCGGCGCCGGCTTCATCGGCGCCAATTTCATTCATCACGTCCTGGAAGCGACGACTGCCTCGGTCGTCAATCTCGACCTGTTGACCTACGCGGGCAACCCCGAATCGCTCTCCGGCGTCGATCCCGGCCGCCACTCGCTGGTACAGGGCGATATCGCCGATACCCGGCTGGTTCGCGAGCTTCTCGAAGAGCACCAGCCCGACGCGATCGTTCATTTTGCCGCCGAAAGTCACGTGGACCGTTCCATCGACAACCCGTCGGCGTTCATCGAGACCAACGTGCTGGGCACCCAGGCGCTGCTGGACGCATCGCTGGATTACTGGAAGGGTGGCCGTTCCGATTTCCGGTTCCTGCACGTTTCGACCGACGAGGTCTATGGCGACCTCGAGCCGGATGAGCCGGCATTCCGCGAGACGAACGCCTACAAGCCCAGTTCACCCTACGCGGCCAGCAAGGCGGCGGCCGATCACCTGGTTCGCGCATGGCACCGCACCTGGGGCCTGCCGGCGGTGATCACGAACTGTTCCAACAATTACGGCCCGAGGCAGTTTCCCGAAAAGCTCATTCCGCTGATGCTGATCAATGCGCTGGAGGGCCGCGAACTGCCGGTCTACGGCGACGGCCAGCAGCGGCGAGACTGGCTGTTCGTCACCGACCACTGCCGCGCGCTGATGCGCGTGCTCGAAGACGGTGCGCCGGGCCGCACCTACAACGTCGGCGGCAACGCCGAGAGAACCAACCTGGAAATCGTCCATACGCTTTGCGACCTGCTCGATCAGCAGGTGCCGGGACAGCGGCCGCGACGGGAGCTGATTCGCCACGTGACGGATCGTCCCGGGCATGATCGGCGCTACGCCATCGACGCCTCGCGCATTGGAGATGAACTCGGCTGGGCGCCGCAAACGGAGCTGCAGTCGGGCCTGGCGGCAACCGTGGCCTGGTATCTCGACAACCGCGACTGGTGGCAGCGGATACAGGACGGCTCCTACCGCGGCCAGAGACTCGGCACGCGCGGAGACTCGCGGTGAAAGCGGCGCTCGGCCGGGCCTGAGCGGAGGCGAGCGCATGGATATTCGCGATACCGATCTTCCCGGCGTGAAGCTGATCCGGCCCGATGTTTTCGGCGACGAGCGCGGGTGGTTTCTCGAAAACTGGCGAGACGAACGGTTTGCCGAGGCCGGCATCGACGTTTCGTTTTCCCAGGTCAACACCAGCCACAGCCGATTCGGCGTCCTGCGGGGCCTGCACTACCAGTGGCCCGAGCCGCAGGGAAAGCTGGTCTGGGTCACGTCCGGGCGGGTGTTCGACGTGGCCGTCGACATTCGTACCGACTCGCCCGGATTCGGGCGCTGGACGGCGGTCGAACTGAGCGACGATAATCACCACCAGCTCTGGATTCCCGAAGGCTTCGCCCACGGATTCCAGGTACTGTCGGAGCAGGCGACTTTTTCGTACCTGTGCACGCGCCCGTATCGGCCGGAATGTGATGCGAGCGTGGCCTGGGACGACGAGACGATAGGTGTAGAGTGGCCGCATCGCCCGTCTTCGCTTTCGGCCAAGGATGCAGCGGCCCCCGGACTTGAACAGATAGCCAAGGAGCGTTTACCCAAATGCGAATCCTGTTGACCGGATGCGGGGGCCAGCTGGGCCGCCATCTCGCGCCCAGGCTTGCCCGGCTGGGTGAAGTCATCGCGACAGATCGCGAAGGCGGGGATTTTCAGTGCGATCTTTCCGACCGGCGGCTTCTCGACAAGACGCTTCACCGGGTCAAACCCGATGTCGTGGTCAATCCCGCCGCCTGGACCGCGGTCGATCGGGCCGAGGACGAGCCGGAACTCGCGGCCAGGATGAACCGTGCGATGCCCGGGTGGATCGCGGCCTGGTGTGCGCAAAACGACGCGTTGATGCTTCATTTTTCCACCGATTACGTGTTTTCAGGCCCCAACGACAGGCCGTGGAGCGAGCGCGACGAGCCGTCGCCGGGCAACGTTTACGGCCGGACGAAACTCGACAGCGAGCGCGCGATCGCCGCCAGCGGCGCGCATTCGGTCATCGTGCGCACGGCCTGGCTGTACAGCCATTTTCCGGGCAACTTTCTTTCCGCCATCCTGACGCGCGCCGGCCAGGGGCAGCCGCTGAAGATCGTTTCCGATCAGTTCGGTTCGCCGACCTGGGCCGGGCACCTGGCCGATGCGACCACCGCGTTGCTCGAACGCCGGGACCGGCTGCCCGATCGCTGCAGTCTTTTCCACGTCGCCGGCAAGGGCTGCATGTCCTGGCATGAATTCGGCCAGCTTGCGGTCGAGCGCGCGGTCGAAATCGGGGCGCTGGACAAGGCCGTGCCGGTCTCGCCCATCGAGAGCGCCAACTGGCCCCAGAAGGCCAAGCGCCCGGTCTGGTCGGTGCTCGACTGCAGCCGCTACGAGGAGTTCACGGGCCTCGAACTGCCCTCGGTGGAGCGCGGACTCGACGAATGCCTGGCCTTCTGGAAGGAATCGATATGCTGATACCGGTGATCCTCTCCGGCGGCGCCGGGACGCGGCTCTGGCCGGTTTCGCGCAAGGCGCATCCCAAGCCCTTCATGCGGCTGGCCGACGGCCAGACGCTGGCCGGCGCCACGCTCAAGCGCGCGCTGGGGGTGGTCGATCATGACAATGTTCTGACCATCACCGCCCGCGATTACTACTTTTTCACGCGTGACATCTACCGCGATGTGGCGCCGGATGCCCGGCACGCTTTCGTGCTGGAGCCGGAAGGGCGCAACACTGCTGCGGCGATCGCCGCTGCCGCGCTGTGGGTTCGCGACGAGTTCGGCGCCGATGCGCGCCTGCTGGTGCTGCCGGCCGACCACCTGGTGCGAGATCGCGAAGCTTTCGGCGAGGCGGTTCGACGCGCCGATGCACTGGCCGCCGAGGGCTGGCTGGTCTGCCTCGGCGTGCAGCCGACCCACGCCGAGACCGGATTCGGATACATCCGCGCCGGTGAAGGCCTGGATCACGACGGCGCACGCATCGAGGCATTCGTCGAAAAGCCCGACGCCGAAACCGCGCAGCGTTATTTCGAGAGCCGCCAGTATCTCTGGAATGCCGGGATGTTCTGCTTTACCGCAGAAGCCATTCTCGAGGCGCTGGGCGAGCAGGCGCCGGACATCCTGGCCGGGGTCGAGGCGACCTGGAGCGAAACCGCCCGCCAGGAGGATCCGGTGGAACTGGATTCGGCGCGTTTTGCCACGGTACGCAGCGAATCCATCGATTTTGCGGTCATGGAACGTGCGCCGAGGCGGGCGGTGGTGCCGGTGGCCTGTGGCTGGAGCGATATCGGATCCTGGCAGGCCATCAGCGAACTGTATGAAACCGACGGCGCCGGCAACCAGGTGCAGGGCCATGCCGTGCTGGTCGATTCCAAGAACACCTTCGTCCAGGGCGACAAGCGCCTGGTGGCGGCCGTGGGCGTCGATGACCTGGTCATCGTCGACACCGGCGATGCGGTGCTGGTGGCGCGCCGGGGCAGGGCACAGGAGGTCAAGGCCGTGGTCGAGGAACTGACCCGTCGCGATCACGATTCGGCGGTGTTCCACCAGACCGTGCACCGCCCCTGGGGCAGCTATACGGTGCTCGAGGATGCCGACGACTGCAAGGTCAAGCGACTGGTCGTTCGCCCGGGTGGCGTGCTGTCGCTGCAGCGCCACGAGCACCGCAGCGAGCACTGGACCGTCGTTTCAGGCACTGCACGGGTGCGGGTGGGGGACGAGCAGTTCGACCTCGGCGCGAACCAGACCGTCGAGATACCGGCCGGTTCGCTGCATCGGCTGGAGAATCCTGGCGATGAGAACGTGCACATCATTGAAGTCCAGACCGGCAGCTACTTCGGGGAAGACGACATCGAGCGACTGGAGGACGTCTATGGGCGCGTGTAGCTTCTGGTCCAGGATATTGCTGCCGGCTGCGCTCGTGCTTGGCGGTTGCGAAAGACAGGAGGACCTTTCCATGCTGCCTGGTAGCGAACTTTCGGCGGAGTCGTTCGAGCGCCTGAACATGGACTGGCGCGAGCGCCGCCTGGCGCGTCTGACCGAGCCTCACGGATGGTTGAGCCTGGCCGGTCTGGTAACGCTCCGGCCCGGTAGCCTGACGACAGTCGGTAGCGATCCCGGCAACGATATGGTGGTGTCTGCGGGACCGGCGCGCTGGGGCAGTATCCGGGTTGATGACGACGGGCGCGTCCGGTTCGACGTCGCAGCCGCCGGCGAGGTCCGCATCGACGGCGAGGACGTGGCTTCGGCCGAGATGACGCTCGGCGGCGAAGGCGATCCCGTTCACGTCGAAGCCGACGGGATCCGGATTCACCTGGTTTCGCCCGGTGGCCAGCTGGCGCTGCGGGTTCGCGACCCGCGGGCGTCGACGCGAACCGAATTCGTCGGCCTCGAGTATTACCCGCTGGATCCTGACTGGCGGGTGGATGCCGAATTCATTCCGCACCCGGCAGGATCGACCATGCAGGTCGCCAACGTCATGGGCCAACTGATCGAGGAGCCCAATCCGGGGATCGCGCGGTTTGTCCATGAAGGCAAGACGCTCTCGCTGGAAGCCGTGCTCGAAGACGATAAGCTGTTCTTCATCTTCGCCGACCGAACGTCGGGGCGAGAGACCTATGGGCTCGGGCGCTTTCTGTATGCCGAGTTGCCGCGCGACGGCCGCGTGGTGCTGGATTTCAACCAGGCCTACAACCCGCCGTGCGCGTTCAATGCGTACACGACCTGCCCGTTGCCGCCCCAGTCAAACCGCGTCGACGCCTGGATTCGCGCCGGTGAATTGCAGTATTCGGGCATGCCCGGGCTGGAGAAACCCAGGGCCCTGCCGGCCGACGCCGCCCTGTCAGGTTTCTGACCGGATCAGCGGCGCGGGGCTGCAAGCTTTCCCCAACCGGCGCGTGGCGTCATTGTTTTCCTCGACAAGGGAGGTGAGCCCGGCTCTTCGATCAGCGATGCCGCTCCGGTGCCGCCTGATCCCGCGCAGGGATGAGGGGTTGTCAGAACCCCGCTACCTGCCCCTGAACTGCGGTTTTCTTTTCTCCAGGAACGCAGCCGTGCCTTCCCGCATGTCTTCGGTTGCGCAACACAGCGCGAATCGCGCGGTTTCGAAGGCCAGCCCCTGTTCCAGCGGCATATCCAGCCCCTTGTCGGTCGTTTCCAGGATGGCGCCGACCGCGTGTGGCGCCGCCGCAGCCAGGCGCCGGGCAACGCCCAGGGCATGCTCGGCAAGCTCGCCGGCATCGACCACGCCCTGGACGATGCCGTAACCCTCCGCGGTGTGCGCATCCACCGGTTCGCCGGTCAGGATCATTTCCAGTGCCCGGCCGCGCCCGATCAGTCTCGACAGGCGTTGAGTGCCGCCGAAGCCGGGCAGGATGCCAAGCTTGATCTCCGGAAGGCCGAGACGAGCATTTTCGGAGGCATAACGGACGTGGCATGCCAGCGCCAGCTCCAGGCCGCCGCCCAGGCAATAGCCGTTGATGGCGGCTATCACCGGCTTGGTCATGGTCTCGATTCGTCGCATCAGCTGTTGACCGCGCTCGGAAAAACGGCGGGCGTCCAGCGGCGTCTGCTCGCGTATTTCGGCGATGTCGGCGCCGGCGACGAAAGCCTTTTCGCCCGCACCGGTCACGACGACGGCCCGGATCGAATCATCGCCGGCGAATGCTTCGAATGCCCGGTGCAATTCGCCTATGGTCCGGTGGTCCAGCGCGTTGAGTTTTTCGGGTCGGGCGACGGTGAGCACGACAACCTGGTCGTGCATCTCGATCTGGAGGGTCTCGTAGGTCATGAGCGGGTCGACGGCGTTGGGGAAGCCGAAAGTCTACCGCAGGACCGGACTAGCGTCTCTTCATGATTCGGGCCAGCGCCATGAACCTGTCCAGCAGCCATGCGCCCAGCGTCGCGACAACTTCGTCGAATCCCATCGTCTGCCGTTCGCCTCCCGGGACGAGAAGCTCCAGCGCACCGCCGCAAAGGGCGGCCCCGACAACCACAATGGCGACTGCCGGGGCGGCTCTCATGACTTGTCGATCTCCTGGCGGATGCGGTACTCGCGAGACGTCAACCAGGCCTCCATGCGCTGAAGCCGCTGGTCGAGCGCCCGATACCGGGTGTTCAGGGTCGAGACGCCTTCAACGGGTGAACGCCGCGTCTCGCGCCAGAACCTCTCGTCGGCCTCGTCGGCGTACAGGTCGGCCGGCGCGACCGGCAGCAGCAGCGCCAGGACCAGGTAACCGATGATGATCACCGCGGTGAACGGAATGGCCAGCAGCACCACGCCGACCCGAAGCGCCGTGAGGTTGAATCCGCTCCAGTCCGAGATGCCGGCGCACACGCCGGCCAGCAGGCCGCGCTTGCGGTTGCGGTACAGGCGGTTGCGGTTGTAGGTTTCGTAGTGGTCGCGGGTCATGACTTGCTCCTCCATTCGGGCGCGTCGGCGTCGAGAATCCGTTCCAGGTTATGGATGCGCTCTTCCATGCGCCTGGCGTTTTCGTGCAGGTCCTCGATCAGGGACTCGTCCTTGCTGGTCAGGCGCTTGCTTGCCGAATTGCGCGTGGCGTAGTGCAGGATCAGCCAGATCGGCGCAACTATGACCAGAAACAGGACGACCGGAACGAACATCAGTTCGGACATGATGGTGGTCTCCTATTCCTTTTCTTTTCGGCTGCTTTTCAGCGCGTCCAGTTCGGCCTCGACGCGCTCGTCGCGCTGCAGCTGGTCGATTTCCTCGTCCAGCGTCTTCGCCTTGCGGCCCATGTCCAGCGCTTCGGCCTCCGACTCGATGTGGTCGATCCTGCGCTCGGCCGAGTCGAAGCGGTTGAGCATTTCGTCGATCTTGCCGTTATGGATCTGCTTGCGGCTCTTGAGCTGGTGCTGCGCAGAGCGATGACGCATGACGATTGCCCGCTGCCGGCCCCGCGCATCGTTGAGCTTGGCCTGCAGTCTTGCGATATCGTCGTCGTACTTGGTCAGCTGTTCGTCGTACATGGACAGCTCTTCGCTCAGGTGCTGGATCCGGTCGCCCAGCGCCGTCTTTTCGGCCAGCGCGGCGCGCGCGAGATCTTCCCGGCCCTTGTCGAGGGCGAGGCCGGCCTTGTGTTCCCAGTCCAGCTTCTGCTGCTCGAGGCGCTTGAGCAGGCGGGTGCGCTCTTTCTTCTCTGCCAGGCACTTGGCCGTGGCCGAGCGAATCTCGACCAGCGTGTCCTCCATTTCCTGAATCATCAGCCGAATCATCTTCTCCGGATCCTCGGCTTTCTCCAGCGCCGCGTTCAGGTTGGCGTTGATGATGTCTCCTAACCGCGAAAATACGCCCATGGGTTTCTCCTTGTGTTTCGAACAGGTTGGTTTGCCTGTCAATTACAATTTCCATGCCAACATTAAAAATATATATCGAACAATGAGTTGCGTAATTTCCGCCATGGCCACATGGTTAATAAAGCCATGTCTTAGGTAAATTAAACCACTCCGAGCCGATCTTGTGGTCGACTCCGGATTGAACCCGGAAGACGTCGATGAGTCCAACGCCAGCACCCAAGGCGTTTTTCGGCGCGGTCGGGTACAATAAGCGGTTTACGACGAAGCATCATTTTTTCAACCGGAGGTTTTATGCTCAAGTTGTTTTTCAACGCGCTGGTTCTGACGGCAGTCGCACTGCCGGTGGCCGCGCAGGATCTGGAGTCCGACCAGGGCAAGCTGGGTTACGCCATTGGATATGAATTCGGGTCCGAGACCAGCCAGTGGGATGTCGATATCGAGGCGGTCGTCACGGCCATCCGCGACGCCGACGCCGGGCGTGAGCCGCAAGTCCCGGCTGAGGAAATGCAGCAGGTCCTCAACGCCTTCAACGAGCGGGTTCGGGAGCAGCGCATGGAGCAGTTCCAGCGTCTCGCCGAAGAAAACAAGGCGCGTGCCGACGAGTTCCTGGCCGAGAACAAGTCCAAGAACGGCATCGTCACGCTACCCAGCGGTGTCCAGTACCGGGTCATCGAGGAAGGCGAGGGCAGCCGTCCGAGCCTCAGCGATACCGTAACTGTTCACTATCGCGGATCGAAGGTCGACGGGCGTGAATTCGACAGCTCGTTCGCGCGCGGCGTCCCCGCCGTCTTCCAGGTCGACAGCGTGCTCGAGGGCTGGCAGGAAATCCTGCCGCTGATGCGAGAAGGCGCCTATTGGCAGGTGTTCCTGCCGCCGGAACTCGCTTTCGGCATGCGCGGTGATCCGCCGCTGATCGGCCCGAACGAGGCGCTCAAGTTCGATATCGAACTGGTCCAGATCGGTGCGCCGGAAGAAGCCCAGCAGCAGGGCGGTCAATAGCGCCGGATTTCTCGGATGACCGAACTTGCCGCGAATCTGCAACCGATCGAGTCGCCGTGCGTGAGTATCTGCCGCCTCGACGAGAATGAAGTCTGTGTCGGCTGCTTCCGCACCGCACGCGAGATCGGCGAGTGGCTATCGTATTCGGACGAGAAACGCAGCGAGATCATGGAACGGCTTCCGGCACGCGCCGGAAGCCGTTTCGATTAGCGCGCCTGTCGTGCAGTCTGCCCACCAGCCCGGCGTGGCGCAGCATTCCCGAGAAGCGCTGGAGGCACTGCTTTCAGCGGGTCTGTATTCCCTCGATACACCGCTTTCCGATCTGCCCGTCGGCGGCTATCGTCCGGACTCGGAAGCCCGGCCGCGCGCCGCTGCGGTGCTCGTCGGGGTGACCTCCGACGCCGAGCCCGCCGTTGTTCTGACGCTGCGCTCCGGCCAGATGGAGCATCACGCCGGTCAGGTCTCTTTTCCCGGCGGCGGGCGCGACGAACCGGGTGAATCGGTAGTCGAAACCGCGCTGCGAGAGGCGCGTGAAGAGGCCGGCATCCCGGAGCGCAGCGTCCGCCCCCTGGGATACCTGGGCAGATACGACACGATCACCGGTTACCGCATGACGGCGGTGGTCGCGAGCCTGGACTCGAACACCGTCTTCCATCCCGATCACAACGAAGTCGAGAGCGTCTTCACGGTGCCGCTGGCTCACGTTGCCGACCCGGCACGCTTCCGCCGCGACAACGTACGCTACGCCGGTCGGCGCTTCGAGATCGTTACCTTCGAACACGCCTCGCACCACATCTGGGGCGCGACCGCGGCTCTGCTCGAGGATTTTGGCGCGAGGGTGCGATCCGCCGGCGCCTGAAAGAACGCTCCGAGCGCGTCGTTACCTGGCTCCGCGCGGGTCAGCGATTCCGCAACCGGACCAGCGGATCCTGCCCGTACAACGCGGCCAGAAGCCGATATACGCCGGGCTCGACTTCGGAGAGTCTCTCCGGCCAGTCGAAGAAGTACTCCGAGGCCACGGCGAAGAATTCGCCGGGACTTTCGGCGGCGTAGGGATCGATGGCCGGCTCCTCGTCGCGGTCCATCTCCCGAATCAACCGTCGGTAAGCGGCGCTGAAGGTATCGACCCAGTCGCGGTGAGCGATTTGTCGGGGCAGGGGTGGATACCCGTCGGCATCGCCGTTGAGATGGTCGAGCTGATGGGCCAGCTCGTGCACCACGACGTGATACCCGTCGCCGTGTCCCGACTGATGGACGTCGGCCAGCGAAAGCACCACCGGGCCGCGATGCCAGGCCTCCCCGGCACGAAGGTCGCGCCCGCGATGAACCACGCCGGCGTCGTCGATTTCTTCGAAATCCGACTCGAACTCGTCCTCGTAGAGGATGAACGTGTGGAACTGGCTGTAGGCCTCGAGGCCGATTTCGAGCGCCGGCAGGGCGGCATGGGCGGCAACCGGCAGGCAATGCTCCCAGCCCGGCTGAAATCCCCCGGCGCCGTGGAATTGCTTCCCGGCGAGAATCATGGCCGCCAGCCGTCGCAGTCGCCGACGTTCTTCCCGGTCGAGCAGGGCGAGACAGCGACTGGCGCCGCAGACAGCGTCGAACTCCGCGGCGTCCGGCATCATTTCGTCGGCCTTGCGCGACAGCAGCTGCCTTCGGAACCAGCCGATCATTTCAGCTTGGACCGTGCGGGAAGGATGCTTTTTCCGGCATGCGCCCGGCGCCTCAGTCGGTCTTTTCCTTTTCTTTTTCCACGCCCAGTCGCTTGTGCATGATGGGGCTGGTCGTCGTGTATTGCAGGAACTGGCGTGCATCGGGGTCGAGGTGTTTCTGGACGCCGAACGCCGCCAGCGCCGCTTCGTGGAATCCGGACAGGATCAGTTTCTTCTTGCCTGGATAGGTGTTGATGTCGCCGACCGCGAACACGCCGGGAATGGAAGTCTGGAATTTTTCGGTATCCACCGGAATCTGCTTCTTCTCGATCTCCAGCGACCAGTCAGCGATGGGTCCGAGATCGGGCGCGAGGCCCCAGAAAACCAGGATCTCGTCGCCTTCGACCCGAATCTTCTCGCGCTCCAGGGTATTCAATTCCAGGGCGTCGATGCGCCCGGGCACGCCCAGCGCTTCGCCAACCGTCCCCTGTTGCTCGGAGACCTTGCCCTGTTCGACCAGTTCCTTCATCTTCGCCACCGACGCCGGCTGGGCGCGGTACTCCTTGCGCCTGTGGGCCAGCGTGATGTGCTCGGCGATGTCGGCAAGATCCAGCGTCCAGTCCAGCGCCGAGTCGCCCCCGCCGAGGATGATCAGCCGCTTGCCGGCGAACTGCTGCCGGTCGGTGACCCTGTAGTGCACATTCGTGGCCTTCAGGTCTTCCAGCCCTTTGGCGCGCAACCGGCGCGGCTGAAATGCGCCCAGGCCGGCGGCGATGATGACGCTGCCGGCGTCGAACTCCGTGCCCTTCGACGTCACGACGCGAAAGCGGCCGTTGTCCAGGGCCTCGAACTCGGTGACCTCCTGGCCCAGGTGAACCCCCGGTTCGAACGGCCGGATCTGCTCGACCAGCTTGTCGACCAGTTCCTGTGCCCCGATCGTGGGCCACGCAGGAATGTCGTAGATCGGCTTTTCCGGATACAGCTCGCTGCACTGACCTCCAACCTGGGCCAGAGAATCGACCAGGTCGGCCTTGAGTCCCAGCAGGCCGAGTTCGAATACCTGAAACAGCCCGACGGGGCCGGCGCCGACGATAACGGCATCGGTTTTAATGGTCATGCAGATTCCCGAGTTTGAATTCGATTCCGTACTTGGATGCGCTTGACGTCGATGCGGCACCATCGGCGCATGGCCGTTTCGGTAGCATTGACGTCCCAAGAGTACATGAAGGCGGTCGTCTCGATGTCCAAGTTCTGCGCCAAATATTTTTTCGCACGCCGGCGTGTGCCGCATGATTCGATATCGTCGAACACGCAAGCGACCCGACCCGAGAAGGCGCGGCGGACGGCACGATGAGCGGAAACGTTCAGCTGCACCCGGAATGGCTGCGGGTGCTGGAATCGGAGTTCGAGCAGCCCTACATGATCGCGCTGAAGCGCTTTCTGCTCGAGCGAAAGGCCGCCGGCGCCGAGATTTACCCGCCGGGCGGCCTGATCTTCAACGCGCTGGATTCCACGCCGCCGTCGCGCGTCAGGGTCGTGATTCTCGGTCAGGATCCCTACCACGGCCCCGGTCAGGCGCACGGACTGTGCTTTTCGGTCCGCCCCGGCGTGCGGGTTCCGCCGTCACTCGTGAATATCTTCAAGGAACTGCGCGAGGACATCGGTTTCGATATTCCGGGTCACGGTTGCCTGCAGGCGTGGGCCGACCACGGCGTGCTGCTGCTCAACGCTGTGCTCACGGTCGAGCGCGGCCAGGCGGGTGCGCACCAGGGCAAGGGGTGGGAGCGATTCACCGATCGAGTGGTGGAAGTCGTCAACGGTGGCGAGCGGCCGGTCGTGTTCATGTTGTGGGGCAGCCAGGCGCAGCGCAAGGGCGCCGGCATCGATCGCAACCGTCACCTGGTGCTGAGCGCGCCGCACCCGTCGCCCTTGTCGGCCCACCGCGGTTTTTTCGGCTGTCGGCACTTTTCGAAGGCCAACGACTGGCTGGAAGAGCGGGGGATGACGCCGGTGGACTGGCGTCTTCCGGAAAAGATGTAGCCGTGGGTTATCGGTTGTCGCGATGATTGCGTCGCTAGTGGCGTCAGTTTGGCTCTTACGTCAAAGGCTGTTTCGCCGCCAGCTTCGCTGGCTGATGCGACCTACTTTTGTTGCGGCAAAAGTAGGCAAAACCGCTCATGCCGCGAAGGCGCCCGGCAAAATGCGCCGGGTCCCCTGCGATGCTCGGTCCGGGCGGGACGCGCCGAACTCGCTCCCTTCGGTCGCTCAGACATGCGGCGCGTCTTTTTCCGCCCGGCCCTGCGCTTCTCGGCGCCATCGAGGCAGATGGGTGGCCGCCG
>MDTG01155680.1_pt1 | contig 13598 bp, 8 predicted proteins | sample 811421 | NCBI WGS metagenome assembly MDTG01 (sample SAMN05326645, study PRJNA326480) | marine metagenome | isolation source: seawater | place: Pacific Ocean: South East | collected 2011 | reverse complement strand
ACCTAGTCGGGACAAAGCAAAGACTTACTATAATTCAGTCAATTATGCAGCTAGAGCGTAGTTATTCTCGCCATTTAAAATGTTGAAACATAAGATTTACGAGCTGTATTTCAGTGCTCGACTTGCTTACTCCGTCATGGGAACCTGTTGTCAAAACCAGTCGACCCCATACTTTCAATGAACTTCCTTTTAGGAAAGTCAAATATACAAATTTTAAGCCTTTAATGGTTTACTATTTTGATCAGCGATTACTTTGATGTCTATGCAATGTATAATATTAGCGATGGTTAGAAGATAATACTGGGTTCAGAATGTAATCCCAAACCATTTGAAATTGATAATTAAAAGAATGATTCAATTAAGAATTGTATTATAGGCTTTCGATTACAAAAGATCTTAATCGTGATAAACGGATCAAAAGAGCTTCCAGATGTTGGAGATCTATCATATTAGCTCCATCGCTTTTGGAGCTAGAGGGGTCGAAATGTGTTTCGAGAAAAAGACCATCTACACCTGCAGCTATTCCTGCTCGGGCAATTGTTTCAATACTTTCCGGTCTACCTCCTGTAATACCATTGCTTTGGTTGGGTTGTTGAAGAGAGTGTGTAATATCAAGTATGGTAGGTGCAAATTTTTTCATCACTGGAATGCCTCTAAAATCCACAATCAAATCCTGATAACCAAATTGGGTGCCACGGTCTGTGATCCAAACATTTTGGTTGCCGCTGTTGAAAATTTTTTGAACCGCAAACTGCATGCTTTCAGGACTCATGAATTGGCCTTTTTTCAGATTGATAAACTTGTTGGTTTTTGCTGCTGCTACTAACAAATCAGTTTGTCTAACCAAAAAAGCTGGAATTTGCAAAACATCTGTATAAGCCGCAGCCATTTCAGCATCTTTTTCGTTGTGAATATCGGTAACTGTTGGAACTTCAAAAGCCTTACTCACTTTTTCCAAAATCCTAAGAGCTTTTTCATCTCCGATTCCTGTAAAACTATCAACTCTACTTCGGTTAGCTTTTTTAAAACTTCCTTTAAAAATAAAGGGGATTGATAGGTTATTGGTAACAGATTTTATCTTTTCGGCAATCCTCATAGCCATTTCCTCTCCTTCAATAGCACAGGGACCGGCCATTAGAAAAAACTGATTACTTTGGGCATGTGCAATTTGAGGGAGGTTGCTGAGCGGCATATTGTTTTTCTCGTAAAATTACTAAAGCAATGATATACTAAAGCATTGATGGATAAAAATTATGTTTTGGCAATGACCTCAAATACCTTTCCATCGTCACATTTGAAGATTTTGCCTGGGAATTTAACGATCATTTGATAATCGTGGGTGGCCATCAGCAGAGTCATTCCTTTTTTGTGTAATGACTTGAAGAGCTGCATGATTTCTTGGCTTGTTTGAGGATCTAGGTTTCCTGTGGGTTCATCAGCAATGATCAATTTGGGATTATTCAATAGGGCACGAGCTATTGCAATTCTTTGTTGCTCTCCACCGGATAATTCAAAGGGAAATTTTTTCTTGTTGATTGCTATACCCACCATGTCCAAAACCTTATCAATTCTTTGGCTAATTTCATTTTTATCACGCCAGCCAGTAGCTTTTAGCACAAACTTGAGGTTGTCATCGATACTGCGGTCGGGCAGAAGTTTAAAATCTTGAAATACTACCCCTAGAGTTCTTCTCAATAAAGGGATTTGTTTGCTTTTGAGTCGAGTAAGGTCAAAATCTCCAACACTCCCCAAACCTCCTGCCAGTTCCAAGTCACCGTAAATTGTTTTAATCAGACTGCTTTTTCCGCTTCCTGTTCGACCAATCAAAAAAACAAAACTTCCTTCAGGAACATCAATCGAAACATCAGTCAAAATGGTTTTCCCATTTTGCTTTATGGTAGCATCACTAAATGAAACAAAATTTTTGGACATTTTTTTAATGTTCTTCAAATGTAAAGGGTTTTGATTGGCAAATAAAATTTGTTGATAAATTATACGCAAGCAAAAATAATTCCGTTTAAACAAGAGAGGTTTCTATTTAAATTTGAATATGATTGATATAAAAAAAAATAGCTTATTCCCGATTTTGTTGTTTTTTTTTACTGCCCTAAGTTGGTCACAAGTTTTTGACAAGACTTCTCTAAAAATGAAAGCTACTGATTTGTACTACCAAGGGGTTTTTTCGAATGTAGATCAAGCGTTAGCACTCTATGAAGATTTTAATCTCAATGATACCGAATTAAAGGAGATCAATTATTTTAAAATGATCACATCCTTGCGTCTTAATGATCCGGGTGCTCTCAAATTGATCCAAACCTTCAGACTTGATTACCCGAACACCACAATTTTAAAGAGAGTTTATTTGGATTTGGCCAACTATTATTTTAACAATGAAAAATATTCCTACGCTCACAAATGGTTTTCCGAAGTAAAAGCTACTGATGTTCCCAAAGCAGCCCTTCCTGAGTTTTTTTTTAACAAAGGATATACACTTTTTAACAAAAAAAAGTATCCACAAGCTAAAACCTTGTTGGAAAAAATAAAATTCAATCCCAAATATGAATCTGATGCACACTATTACTTGGGTCATATTGCCTATCAGTTAGAGGATTACTCCGCCGCATCTAACTCTTTCAATCGGGTGTCTAAAAAAAATCAACAGGATAACTTGGGTTATTTCAAAGTAGAAATGAATTTTAAATTGGGACGCTTTGAAAAGGCCATTGCTTTAGGAGAAAAAGAAATTCAAAATCAAAATGGAGATAACTTTTCAGAACTCTCAAAAATCATAGGAGAAAGTTATTTCAACACCCAGAAATACAATAAGGCCTTAAAACATTTAAATAATTACAAAGGAAAAAAGGGCAAATGGACCCATGCTGATTTTTATCAGTTGGGTTACGCATATTATAAATCAAGAAATTACAGCCAAGCTATAGATCAATTCAATAAGATCATAGGCAAAAAAGACAAACTAGCACAGAACGCTTACTACTTCTTGGCAGAATGTTACCTGAAAAAAGAAAGAAAAACCTCTGCTCTCAACGCCTACAGGAGTGCAACTTCAATGACCTTTGATCCAGATATAACTCAGATGGCCTTACTCAACTACGCACGTTTAAGTTATGAGATCGGAAACCCTTATGAAAGAGTCCCACGAGTTATCATCAGATATCTAGAAACCTATCCCAAAACATCACAAGAGCAGGAGCTCATTGCCCTTTTGTTGAGTTCCTATACCAATAGCGGGGATTATGATGGAGTCTTATCCATACTCTCTTCAAAAAACGATTATAAAGACGACCGTTTACTGCAAAAGGTAACCTTCCTCAAAGCAATTCAACTATTCAATTCCGGCAAGTACGCAAAGGCAGGTGAGTATTTCCAGAAGGCTGTAAAAAACAACAAAGACAAAACCATCTCTGCACAATCTCTTTTTTGGTTGGCACAGACCTACTACGAACGCAATCGATTTGAGGACGCCGTCAACGGCTTTTTTGCTTTTGAAAACAATCTCCCAAGAAAGGCAATGCTCAATGAACTTGAATACCACTATCATTTGGGATACACCTATTTCAAGATGCGCGATTATGAATTGGCATTGAGTTCCTTCCAAAAAGTCGTTGATCAACCAAAATACTATCGCCGTAGCAAAGTACGAGATGCCTATATTCGCATGGGTGATGCTGAGTTTGCAATGAGTCGTTTTTGGCCGGCTTTGGAGCAATACAATAAGGGCATTGCCATTTCCCCGGCTCAATCCGATTATGCTCTCTATCAAAAGTCTATAAGTTATGGTTTTGTAGATCGCAACATGCAAAAAATCAGCACCCTTAAGGAGCTCATCAATAAGCACCCCCGCTCTAATTATATAGACGATGCGTTCTACGAGTTGAGTAGTGCTTATGCGGTTTCAGGTTCTTTTGATACCGCTATTAATACCTACGATGAAATGATTGGTCGCTATCCCAAAAGTCCCTACCTACCCAAAGCTATTCTCAACAAAGGTTTGATCCTTTACAATCAGGAACAGCTAAGCAGTTCAGAAAGTGTGCTGAAAAACTTGGTGGTACGTTTTACAAAAGATGCTGTAGCACAACAGGCTTTGGGAACTCTCAAAGAGATTGCGGTTGACTCGGACAAGGTTCCCCAGTTCACCCAATGGCTTAAGTCATTGAATATCAATATATTCTCTGAAAATGAGCTTGAGAAAACTGCTTTTTCGGCTGCCGAAAAACAATTTTTGAGTGACCGTAAGAAACAGGCTAAAAAATCCTTTATTTCCTATTTGGAAACTTATCCGCAAGGTAGCAATGCCTTAAGTGCTCATTTTGCCTTGGCTGAGATTTACTACGATGAATCCGACCCTGAAGCTGCTCTTGAGTATTACCAAAAATTAATTGATTATAAACCCAATGAATTCTATGAACAAGCACTGGTCCGTAGTGCACAGATTTTGGTTAAACAGGAAATGCAGGAAAAAGCACTACCTCTTTGGAAGCAATTGGAACTGGTAGCAGTTTATCCTGAAAACAAACGTTATGCTATGTTTAATTTAATGCGTTCTTATTATGAATTTCAAGAATTGGAGGATGCACAAGATAAGGCCGAAGAAGTTTTGGCATTGAAAAATATAGAAGTGAAAGTAAAGTGGGATGCCTACGAAATATTAGCCCAAACTTCAAAAGCCTTGGGAGATTCTCTTAAGGCTCAATCGGCTTTTATGGTTTTGGAAAAAGCTCCTATCGAAGAACTTGCTGCAGAAGCCTATTATTTCAGAGCCGATCAAAACCATAAGAATAAAGATTATGAGAAGTCCAATAAGGTTATTGCCATTTTGTCCCAAAAATTTAGCAGTCAGCCTTTTTGGGCAGCAAAAAGTCTATTACTGATGGCCCAAAACTTCTATGCCGTAAAAGATGCTTTTCAAGCCACTTATATTTTGGAATCCCTGATAGAAAATTACAAGCAGTTTCCCAAAATTATAAAAGAAGGTGAGATCCTTCTTAATCAAATCAAACAAAAACAGGCTGAGCAAAATGCCAGTTTGTCCCAATCCGATATCAACAATGAAGTGCAGTAAGGTTTTTCTCGGTTTCTGTTTGTCCCTGTCCTTTCTCAATCATTCGCTTGCACAGGAAGAAGGAACAGACGACCTGGGCACTCAAGAGGTTACTGTCGTCAAATCTTATAGCCCTAGCCTGAAAAGTGTATTTAAAATTCGAACCAATCCCGAAATTGATGATTCATTAGTTCAAAAAAAAATAAAGGTAGATTATACATTTAAACCCATTCCCGTCGTTTCCACTTTCGTTCCCAATAAAGCGACTCCTCTTAAGTTGCAACGCCAAGAAAGGTCTTTTTATAACAACTCATATGTGATGGGTGGGATTGGAAATGAGTCATACCTCCAATTCAATTTCTCCACTATGGTATCTTTGGATCGGATTCAATCTATTGGTTTGGAACTCCTATATAATAAATTAGGAGCCATTGATCAAACCCTTTTAAACAGTGACCAAAAAAGAACTTCTTTGAATTTGTTGCATCAATACAAACAAAACAATATGCGTGTGGATTCGGATTTGCGTTTTGATCGACAAGCACGCAATTATTTTGGATTGTATGATTTGGATTGGACAAATATACCCTCATTAAGATCAGATGTGATTGACCCCTCTCAAAACCTTAATTACCTTGCGATTCGCTCTAGTTGGCAGTGGTATGACAGCCTTTTTAATAAAGTAAATTTTAACACCCACATCACGACAGACTCATTTGATAGTTCAGAGCAAATTGTCAAAATTAAAACCCAAATTAGGATTCCTTTTTTCAATCAATTTCTGGAATTTATACCTCATGTTGAACTAATCAACACCAATTTTGTGAGAGGCTACTACAATGAGGAGGCGCTCAGTTTTAAAAAGGGAATGAGCCGACTGGAGCTTCAGTTTTTGAATATAGGACGAAAACTAAAACTCAGGTTAGGCGCTAAAGGAATCTATCCCTTTGGAGATACAGAAGAGGGCAATCAAGAATTTTTTATCTACCCTAAAGCAGAAATTTCTTACAAGTCCGGCAATGGAAAATTGGTTCCCTTTCTCAATTATCAAGGAAGCTATGATTTGAATAGTTTTACTGCTCTATCATTGGAGAACCCTTATGTAGCTCCAACCTTGATCATCAAGCCCACCCAGGTGAATCACTATGGTGATTTTGGCTTTGATTCCTATCCTGGCTCAGGATTGTCTTTCAAGCTCAATGCTCATTACAGTCAAACCGATAACTTTCCTATCTTCAAGCGTTTGCCTTACGATCATAATAACGGAGATATTTCTTACCGTTTGGCCAATGCATACGAAGTCGTTTATGACAGGATTGAAAAAAAGGGTATCGTAACTCAATTCGTAATGCGATTCAGCGAATACAACAAGTTTAGTATTGAAACCAGTTATTTTGAATACAAAAGAAATGGGGATAAAAAAGTTTGGAACCTCCCATCACTAAAAATTGATTTAAATGCTAACTTTAGACTGGGTCGAGAAATATTTTTTCAAGCTGGAGGTCACTATATAGGGATTAGGGATTCTGTAAAAAATTTGGTTTTACCCTTGCAAGTTAACAGCGACGGAAATATTGAAACTAATGAGTTATTGGGATCTTTCTTTAGTTTAGCATCATCCATTACTTGGAAAATCAATACCCAATGGGACTTGTTTTATCAAGGGAAAATGATCCTTAGTGACAACACATCCCGCTGGGCCTACTATCAAAACCAAAGTCAGATCCATTCAGCAGGAATACGTTATAAATTTGATATCAATCTCTAACAAACGACAATCTAAGTGCTAAATATTTTAACAGTATTTTTTTTAGTTTAATTTTGTGATCATATTTTTCAAATGAATAAAACCCCCCTTTTTCTGCTAATCATTTTTTTCATCTCCTCAGCTTGCACACAGAGAGTTGATTTATTGGTTCACAACGCCAAAATTTACACTGCTAATGAAAGTTTTGATAAAGCATCAGCATTCGTAGTAAAAGATGGAAAATTCATGGAAGTAGGTGGAGAGGAATTAGTCAAAAAGTACAACCCTGCAAACACTGTTGATGCTAGAGGTTTGTCTGTTTTTCCTGGATTTATTGATTCGCACGGCCATCTTTTATCTCTTGGATTAAATCATTTTAAGGCCGATTTGAGAGACACCAAGAGTGTTGATGAAATTATTCAAAGGGTTAAGAAACATCAAGGCATATATGATCAAAAAATTATCTTAGGAAGGGGTTGGGACCAAAACGAATGGGATAATCCATCCTTTCCCGACAATGAAAAACTCAATGCGGCTTTTCCCGATATTCCTGTTGTTTTGGAACGTATCGATGGGCATGCTTTATTGGTTAATAAAAAGGCAATCGAAATGGCTGAGATTGATCAGACCGCTATAGTAGAAGGAGGGCAAATAATAAAACAAAATGGAAAACTTACGGGTCTATTGGTGGATAATGCAAAGAAATTAATTCAAAAAATCATTCCCGAATTTTCAAAAGAAGATAAAATCAAAGCATTACTCAAGGCTCAAGAAATATGTTTTGAAAATGGATTAACGACTATCAGTCAGGGGGGAGTTTCCAAAAAGAATATTTTTTTAATCGATAGCCTACAAAGAAAAGATTTATTAAAATTAAGGGTCTATGCTATGATTGAGAATGACCCATATGCCATTGATCATTTTATTCGCGAAGGAAAAATAAAAACCGACCTTTTGAACGTCCGTTCGGTTAAGGTCTTTGCCGATGGTGCACTGGGCTCTAGAGGCGCAGCTCTGATGGATGATTATAGCGATCAAAAATCACACAAAAGTAGTCTGTTGATATCTAAAGATTCTTTGATGAGTTTGGCTAATCTTTTGGCAGAAAAATCCTTTCAAATGAATACCCACGCTATTGGTGATGCTGCAAACAATGTAGTTTTGGAAGTTTACAATCAGGCACTTAGTTTTAAAGAAGACCCTCGCTGGAGAATAGAACACGCACAAGTTATTTCAAAACAAGATTTTTCCAAGTTTAATACTAAAATTATTCCTTCTATTCAGCCCATCCAAGCGACCAGCGACATGAATTGGGCCATAGATAGATTAGGTAAGGAGCGCTTAAATTCAGCCTATGCATATAAGGATCTTCTAGATTGGGCAGGTGTTTTGGCCTTGGGCACAGATTTTCCTGTTGAAGACATAAACCCCTTTGGAACTTTTTATGCTGCTGTAGCTAGAAAAGCCCCTAACGAGGAATCTTCTCAAGCTTTTCAACCTGAAAATGCCTTGACTCGTTATGAAGCCTTATTGGGTATGACCCGCTGGGCTGCTTATGCTAACTTTGAAGAAAACGAAAAAGGCAGTATTGAGGTCGGCAAATTTGCTGATTTCATTATTTTGGATCAAGATATCATGGAGGTAAATATCGAAACTGTAATGCAAACAAGGATAGTGGCTACAATTTTGAATGGAAAAATTGTATTCAGCAATCGATTTTAATCCTATTTACGCCTAATATTTTAACTTTTTGACCTTATTTTCCTTAATTAAGTTTTGATTATTAGTAAATTTTAATATTTAAATTAAAATAATATATCATATTGTGATTTTTAATATAATAATTATAATAATTATATATTTTTGTTTAAAATTTTAAATTATGTGTGGTATTGTATGTGCTTTTGACCTGAAACAAGACTCAGAATCCCTAAGGCCTCAAATATTAGAAATGTCAAAACTTTTAAGGCACAGAGGTCCAGACTGGAGTGGTATTTACAATCGTAAAAACGCCATATTGGCTCATGAGAGACTAGCTATTGTTGATCCTACCTCTGGCAAGCAACCACTGTATAGTGAAGACGATTCGATCGTTTTGGCTGCGAATGGAGAGATATATAATCACCTTGAGTTGAGAAAACAGTTTGAAGGAAATTATGAATTCAGAACGGAATCAGATTGTGAAGTGATTTTAGCTCTCTATATAGAAAAAGGTGAGGACTTTGTAGACGATCTCAATGGTATATTTGCCTTTGCGATCTATGACAGCAATAACGATAGTTATTTTATAGCCCGCGATCATATGGGTATAATCCCTTTGTACATGGGATGGGACAAAGAAGGTACCTTTTATGTTGCTTCGGAGCTGAAAGCTTTGGAAGGAGTTTGTGCCAAAATAGAACTTTTTCCTCCGGGTCATTATTGGAAAAGTGGTGATAAGGCACCAACCCAATGGTACAAAAGAGACTGGGTGAATTTTGAAAAAGTAAAAAACAACCCCACCAAAATAAAAGATTTACACGACTCTCTTTCTGATGCAGTTTACAGGCAATTAATGAGCGATGTACCCTATGGTGTGCTATTATCGGGAGGTTTGGACTCTTCGATCACCTCTGCATTAGCCAAAAAGTTTTCTTCAAAACGGATAGAGTCTGAAGATACTCAAGAAGCTTGGTGGCCTCAATTACACTCTTTTTCGGTAGGACTGGAGGGTTCACCTGATTTAGCTGCAGCAAAAAAAGTTTCTGAACACATCGGTTCAATTCACCACGAGGTTGTTTTTACCATTCAGGAAGGTTTGGATGCTATCAGGGATGTAATATACCATTTAGAAACCTATGACGTAACAACAGTCAGAGCCTCAACCCCTATGTTTTTGATGGCTCGAAGTATCAAATCTCACGGCATCAAAATGGTACTTTCGGGAGAGGGCGCTGACGAATTGTTTGGAGGATATTTGTACTTCCATAAAGCTCCTTCGGCCGAGGAGTTCCATAAAGAAACCGTAAGAAAGCTCTCCAAGCTTCATCAATACGACTGCCTTAGGGCCAATAAATCTCTTGCTGCATGGGGGATAGAAGGGAGGGTTCCCTTCTTGGACAAGGAGTTTATTGATGTCGCTATGCGTATCAATCCAAAGGATAAAATGATCAATAAAGAACGAATGGAAAAATGGGTGGTTCGCAAAGCATTTGAAGACTACTTGCCCGAAAGTGTTACTTGGCGTCAAAAGGAGCAATTTTCAGATGGGGTTGGCTACAGTTGGATCGACACCCTAAAAGAAGTAGTAGAAGTTGCAGTAACTCAAGAACAAATGGACAATGCCCACTTTAGATTTTCATTGCAAACCCCCCAAAATAAAGAAGAGTTTTATTATCGAACCATTTTCGAAGAACATTTTCCCAGTGATGCAGCAGCGTTAAGTGTTCCTTCTTTACCATCGGTTGCTTGCAGCACCCCGATTGCCTTAGAATGGGATGAGACCTTCAAGAACCAAAATGATCCCAGCGGTAGGGCAGTTGTCAAGGTTCACGATGACGCTTATAAGGACTGATTTTTTTCAGCGTTTTATTACATTTTTTACTATAATTTTTTTCACATTTTGTGTTGATAACTTCACGGGCTTAAAACCCTTTGATCACCTATATTTACTGCTATTTTCAGTATCTTTGATAATGAAAAAAAACAAGCTTTTATTCCATGAGTGAAGCCAACCAAAATCCACGCTATTCCGCAGACAGTATCCAGGCCCTAGAGGGGATGGAACACGTTAGAATGCGACCATCAATGTATATTGGAGATCTAGGCGTTAGAGGACTACATCATCTGGTTTACGAAGTTGTGGACAACTCTATAGACGAAGCCCTTGCAGGTCATTGTGATACCATTACCGTAATCATCAACGAGGACAATTCTATCACAACGGAAGACAACGGTCGAGGAATTCCTGTTGGAATGCACAAAAAAGAAGGTGTCTCCGCTTTGGAAGTTGTGATGACTAAGATAGGTGCTGGAGGAAAATTCGATAAGGACTCATACAAAGTGTCAGGAGGGCTTCATGGCGTCGGTGTTTCCTGTGTCAACGCTCTATCGGAACAACTCAAAGCAACGGTTTATCGCGATGGTAAAAAATGGGAACAAACTTATGAAAGAGGAAAGCCCTTAGCTCCGGTAGAGGCTGTGGGAGATTCTGACCTAAACGGAACCGTAGTTACCTTTAAACCAGATCCACAAATTTTCCAACAGGTCTTAGAATACAATTATGATACCTTAGCACAGCGAATGCGTGAATTGTCTTTCCTTAACAAAGGTATTAGCATAAAGCTTAGTGACAAAAGAAGTAAAGATGAAGATGGTAATTTTATACAAGAAACATTTCACTCTGATGAAGGTTTAAAAGAATACATCCGTTTTTTAGACAGTAACAGAGAGGCCATTATTCAGGAGGTTATTTCCATGGAGGGGGAAAAGAATGGAATACCGGTGGAGGTCGCCATGATTTACAACACTTCATTTAATGAAAATTTACACTCCTATGTCAACAACATTAACACCCATGAAGGAGGAACCCATTTATCTGGTTTCCGAAGGGGATTGACAACTACCCTAAAAAAATATGCTGATGCATCCGGCCTCCTTGACAAACTTAAGTTTGAGATTGCTGGAGATGACTTTAGAGAGGGTTTAACCGCCATAGTTTCCGTAAAGGTTGCAGAGCCTCAGTTTGAGGGACAAACGAAAACTAAGCTAGGTAATCGGGAGGTGAGTGCGGCCGTTTCTCAATCTGTTTCTGAGATGTTGGAAAACTATTTGGAAGAACATCCTAATGACGCCAAAATAATCGTTCAAAAGGTCATCCTCGCTGCTCAAGCAAGACATGCTGCACGTAAAGCAAGGGAAATGGTTCAACGAAAAACCGTTATGACTGGTGGGGGTCTACCGGGTAAACTTTCCGACTGCTCAGAGCAGGATCCTTCTTTGTGCGAAGTGTTTCTCGTAGAGGGAGACTCTGCCGGTGGAACTGCGAAGCAGGGAAGGGATCGGAATTTTCAGGCGATACTCCCATTAAGGGGAAAAATTCTCAACGTTGAGAAAGCTATGCAACACAAGGTTTTCGAAAATGAAGAAATCAGAAATATCTATACGGCATTGGGTGTAACCATAGGAACTGAAGAGGATAGCAAAGCTCTCAATTTAGAAAAATTGCGCTATCATAAAATAGTCATAATGTGTGATGCAGACGTTGACGGTAGCCATATCTCCACTCTGATTCTCACCTTTTTCTTCCGCTATATGAAGGAATTGATAGAGTCCGGCTATATCTATATCGCTACTCCCCCCTTGTATTTGGTCAAAAAAGGGGCCAAAAAGAGCTATGCCTGGGATGACGATCAGCGGGATCGATTGCAACAAGAATTTGGATCAGGATCCAGCGTTCAACGCTATAAGGGGTTGGGGGAGATGAATGCAGAACAGCTTTGGGATACTACCATGAATCCCGAAATGCGTACCCTTAGAAGGGTAACCATTGAAAACGGTGGTGAAGCGGACCGTATTTTTTCCATGCTTATGGGAGACGAAGTTCCGCCGCGGAGAGAATTCATTGAAAAGAATGCCATTTACGCTAATATTGATGCGTAAATTTTAGAATTTAAATCATTATAAATGAAAGTAACCATTGTTGGCGCTGGAAACGTAGGGGCTTCTTGTGCAGAATATATTGCCATCAAGTCAATTGCGTCTGAAGTAGTATTGTTAGACATCAAAGAAGGTTTTGCTGAAGGTAAGGCATTAGACCTAATGCAAACTGCCACTACCTTAGGATTTAATTCCCGTATTAAAGGCGTTACCAATGATTATTATGCTACCAATGATAGTGATGTGGTAGTGATTACCTCTGGAGTTCCTCGAAAACCTGGAATGACCAGAGAAGAATTGATAGGCATCAATGCAGGAATCGTTCAATTGGTTGCTGCTAGTATCTTGAAACATTCGCCTAATACAATTATAGTGGTTGTCTCCAACCCCATGGACACCATGACCTATTTAACGCTTAAAGCTACGGGATTGCCAAAAAACCGTGTAATAGGAATGGGAGGCGCATTGGACAGTTCAAGATTTAAAACCTATCTTTCTTTGGCCTTGGATAGACCTGCCAACGATATTCAAGGAATGGTTATTGGTGGCCATGGAGATACCACTATGATTCCACTTACCCGGTTAGCTAGTTATAATGGAACCCCCGTTTCCCATCACCTTTCCCAAAAAGCTATGGAACAAGTCACTTCATCTACAATGATTGGTGGCGCTACCTTGACCAAACTCTTGGGGACTTCAGCTTGGTATGCACCCGGTGCTTCCGTAGCCTACTTAGTTAACAGTATTGTTAACGATCAAAAGAGAATGATTCCTTGTTCTGTTCTACTTGACGGAGAATACCAACAGCACGATCTTTGTATAGGAGTTCCTTGTATCATTGGAAAAAATGGATTAGAATCTATCGTGGATGTTAAACTCAACGATGCAGAGCAAGAAAAATTTAACAAAAGTTCAGTTGTAGTTAAAACTATGAATGAAGCTCTAAAGGACGTATTGAAATAATACATTTGTCTTCGCCATTTTTAGGTCAAATCTTTAATACGCTTTTAAAGTTGCTAAATCATCGTCTAAACTTTATATTTGCTCGCTTATTTAAGCGTAAACAAAAACCAAAATGCAAAATAACGGACTCATAAGACTCTTTGCTATCCTTTTTGGATTGGTGAGCATCTACCAACTTTCATTTACATT
>MDTG01186663.1_pt1 | contig 13599 bp, 14 predicted proteins | sample 811421 | NCBI WGS metagenome assembly MDTG01 (sample SAMN05326645, study PRJNA326480) | marine metagenome | isolation source: seawater | place: Pacific Ocean: South East | collected 2011 | reverse complement strand
CTATTATATTTACTTCAAAAGATATTAGACACGCAAAATTAACTGAATTGCGTAAAATAGTAAAAGAATTTAAATTAAAACAATTAACTAAAATTGACAAAGAACAATTATTAACAAAAATAATTAAAGATGAAAATCTAAATTTTGATTTTGACGCATTAATAATGTATGTAAAAAAATTAGATAATGATGTAAGAACAATTATAAATGATTTACAATATTTATGTACTGGAAATAAACATATAACAATTGATAATTTATCAATATTAATGGATAAAGATAAAAATAATATACAAGACCAAGATATACAATTATTTGATGGTGTAAATTCATTATTTTATAAAAAAGATTTATCTAATTTTGAAGCAGAAACTATATATGAAATGGATACTTTTTTTATTCCATTATTAATTCATGAAAATTACATATCATCTCTTTATGGAATTAAAAAAGCGGATAAAACAACATCTTCTGAATTATTTAAAAAAATAAAAAATTTATCTGATTGTATTGCTTATCACGATTATATTAATACATATATATTTAGTAGTTGTAAATGGGATATAAATCAATATCTTCCATACATACATACAAAACCTATAAATAATATTTTAACAGATTATAATAAAAAAACAGAAATTCAATTTAAATGGACTACTATGTTTGGAAATATATCATTACATCACCGTAATTTAAAGAAAGGAGTTGGATTTGCGATGAGTTTAGATAAGAATATATTGAAATACTATGATGCAGTTCAATTATTAAAAATGGCAAAATATTATATATTAATCGATGGTAATTTTGATATTTTAATAAAAGATATTTTAATATACTATTCTATTACATATAGTGAATTAGAAATATTATTTAGATTAGACCAAGAATTAAATAAAGAAATAAAAACCAAAATAAGAACTCAACTTAAAAAATGTTTTAAGAAATATTATTCTTAATTGTTATTAATAAAAAATAATACTATCTAGTTTTTTTCATTATAGTATTTTTCTTTATATTAATTTTGTCATAACATACTTCACATACTCCTGTATCTTTATTTTTACATTTACAATTTCTCATATTATCACAACTAAATCTTCCATGTTTCATAGTACAACATATTTCAGGAGTACTTGCGGGAATATGATTGGGGTCATCACAAGTATAACGTGTTTTATATAAATATTTTCCTTTAAAATTTTCTTTTAATTTAAATACACCTGTCCAAGAACATGACATTAAAAATATTATTATTAATAATAAAACAAAAAAAGCATAATATATATTTCTTTCTTGATTTTTACTTTTACTTTTCATTATAAAATATAAGAATATATTATTTTATAATGAATGTTTGATTATATAATGATTATATTATGAACGGATGATTGTATAATCACTAATTAATCAAAAAAAGAACGCAATTATTTTATAGGACAAGTTGCTTCTGAAAAAACACCATGAGATAATCTATTTTGAACAGTTGATGCTTTTTGAACTTGCCATTGAGGACCAGGAATAGGGGCAACAACATTACAATTATTTACATCACTACCAGAACATAATGGAAAACATTTATCACTACCCATTTGACATTCTTCTTCTGGGGCATCTTCTGTTGTATGTTGTTTTTTATTTTTATTTAAGTAATTTGTATTTTCATGTCCATATTTATCTTCATCAGTAGAATTTACAGGAACTGCTATTTCTGGATGATGTGGTGTTTCATCTGTTGTTGGTTTAAGATGATGACTATCAACACTAATATAAGCACCTACATTATGAACTTTTTCTTGAACATCAACATCTGACTCATCATCTTTAATTTTTTCTTTTGATGGGCGGGGTGCTTTCATTTCTAAATGTTCTACTTCTTGGGGGCGAAGTTCTTGTACTGGATTTAACATATGATTACATCTATCTTCTAAATTACGTAATTTATCTTTTGATACAGTATTTCTTACACAAACATCGATTATAAACCATACAAATAAAAAAGTTCCTATTGGAATTAGTATATGTGCTATTAAAAAATTATCTAATGAATGTGCTTTTTTCATAAATACAGAAACAATTATAGCAAGTAAAACAGAAATAGGAAGTCTTAATCTATATCCTACATTTTCGCTCATTAAATATTTATTCATTTCGCTATGACAATTAATATTATTCTGATTATCCATATATATATAACAAATATATATTTTTATTATTCATTCAATTAGATTAAAATATATTTTATTATTTAAAAACATATCATTTTATTTTTTCTTCTGATCAAAATTACGATTATATAGTAATATAACAAAAATAATTAATATAGCAAATAATGGCGGGAATATTTGAATATATCCCATTGAATTAATATTATTTTCTGTTCTGTCTGTTATATAATTTGTAAATTTTTTAAAAGTATTATTTATATTTGGTGCAATTGTATTTACAATTAATAGAATTAAATAAGTTACACTTAATGGAATTAAAAAGAATTTAATTAATGGATGAGTTCTTGGTGCAGACCTTTGAATTAAATAAACTGATGTTAAACCACAAACAACAGAAAAAATATATTCACCACTAAATGTTGTATTATCTGACATATTATAATTATATATAAGATATAATTATTAAATTTTATTATAAGAAATTTTATAGTTAAAATAAGATAAAAATTTTAAGGAGATGGTGAAAAAACAGTTGAACCAATTCCAGCAGCAATTCTAAATATATTGTAATTAACAGCATATAAATACAAATTATATAACTTATTTGGAGATTGTTCTACTAAATTAACAATTAATTCAGCATTATTCAATCTAGACATATTACAAGTACCTGATGGTTGTTCTTTTTCTGGATGTAAAGAAAATGAATATACATATGTTCCTGGTAATCCACTATTAGTATGATGATTATATTTTTGTAATCCACTAAAAAATTCTTTTTCTTGAATACTAAAACGGTCTATTCCATTGAATTTTATATATGCACTAGACATTATATCTCTATAATTATTAAAACTTTGATTAATCTTTGCTGGATATTGAAGACTATCTGGATTTATATTATACATTATTTCTGATATAAATTTCTTAATACTATCACTTGATAATTCATCTGTAATATTTTTATTTAAACTTTTGAATTCAGGAGATAATAGTTTCTTATCTAATTCTTTAATATATTTATAAGAAAATGGTATTAAATTTTCATTAACATTATTAATTAATGTATAATTACTCCAATCATTATTATCTTGTACATCTGGGTCTTGTAATACCCATACAAGTTCCTTAACAGGATGATTAAGAGTACTTATATCTCTTATATTTGTTCCTGTTCTTAATCCTTGTAATATTCTTGTTTGTGTTTGTGTTATTAAATATTCATGAGATACTTGTGCAAATTTACTTCTTTCATCTGTTGATAAATAAATGTAATTTACTAATATATAAGCATTCTGTTTCCATCCAGGTGTATATCTATATATAACATCTGTTTGGTCTAAATTATATTCTCTTGTTGGAGCATTTGGAAGTTTTTCATTATTATCTGGTGGAACAACTAATGTGTCATTTCCTAATTTTGCTACTAAATTAGCATTAAAAGAACTTAATTCTGCACCACTTGCGAATAAATGGTCCGGTGAGACTAATGGAGAACCCATTCTAAATATATGATTTAAAGGATTAAATTCAATATCAATAAATATTTCAGTATATTGTAATGCAATAAGTGGAATTGCTAAACCTGGATTATTACAAAACCAAAATCCAAGTGGTATATATAATCTTTTGGATGGAACTACTAATGTATCTCCATCACCATTTACATTTATATTACTTATATATTCTGTACCAGAATTGTTATTATATATTGAATTTCCTATCATTTCACGATATGTTTTTAATTTTCCATCTTCTTGTGTTAATTCATTCCAAATTGTCATCCATTGACCATATCTCATATCTAATTTAGTTCCCGCAGCATATATTGATGCTGTATGTATAATATCATTCCCTACATTTTCACTCCAACCAACTGGTTCATCTTTATTTGAAAATAAAGCAGGAAGATCATATACTAAATATGTGTCATACATTAAATCACCAACACGATCAATTTTACATCTTGAAGTTGTTGATTTTGTTGGATTAAATGTAGGTAAAACAGTAAAAGGTTGTTCTATATATTCAGTAGAAAAATTGGTATATCTTCTATATACGAATTTAAAAAAGGTTGTATCTGGTGTTCCTGTTAAATATAAATCTTGTGCCCCATATGCTGTTAATTGCATTAATCCACCTGGCATTATCTATTACATATAATATAGATTTCTTTATATTAAAAGTAAGTTTAATTATATTGCCAATATTAATAAATCTATATTTAATCTTCTTCAAATTTAATATTAATAGCATTTGTAATTAAAGGACATTCTCTATATTCTTTTAGAATTATACCACCTCTAATATTATCAACTGTTGCATTAAATATTGGTGTCATTATTGATTTATCACACCCAACAACAACAATTTCATCAATAACATTATATTCCAATGCTTTATATGATGTTAAATACCAATCATTATAAGTTAATTCAATAAACTTTGATTTAGTAATACCAATTCTATTTGCCTGTTCTATTAAAATATTATCCTCCAAATCATCTAAAAATTTCATATAATTCTTTAATCTTGCCTTTTGATCATTTATCATTGTACTAATTTGATGTTGCATTAATACACCTCCTTTAAGAGATAATCTATGTGGACAACTTTGTAAAATTACAAATCCCATTGACATTGCTTGTTGAACGATACAAGAAATATTCTTTTTATCTTTCATATATTCAATTGTATTAATTAGTTTTTGTCCTTCATATACACTTCCTCCACCTGTATCAATATATATATATAGTTCATATGATTTAATATTATATATATCATCAATTGCTTTTGAAATTAATTTTTCATTAATTTCTCCTACAAGACGAACTGTATTTGTTTTATTTAAGTTTATATTACGAGCACTTACAAGTAAAATAATTGTTTGTAAAAAAATATATTGTTTATTCATTATATATTTTGATATATAGTGAATATTATATTTATTCAATTTTTAAATTATTTTTATAATATATATTATAATTAAACACTAATATAATACATTTTCGGAGATAATTGTTTATCTACTACAATATTATAAGTAGTTTTACTGTTCATCTGTTTGTCTATTTTAGAATATGATTTTTTAGTTTGTTGTTTTGCCTGTGTTAATTTTTTCATAACTTTTTTATTTGATTTTAGATGACCAACTTCAAATGGACTAATTTTTTTTTTATTGAAGTACTGATTTATTACAATTTTATTGTTTATTATATTTAAATATAAAAAGTGTCTATTTACATAATCATTATATATATAAGCTGGAAATTGTTTTAATTTTTTCATTGTTATAGCATCAATTGATAAATTTCCAAGAGATGAATATGTTTCTTTATTATTATTTAAATTCGTTGTTATACTTAATAATCCATTTATTGTTTTATAATCTTCTATATTAACTATCTGCTCTGGATCAATAAATATGAATGAGATCTGTTGATACTTATTATTTGTTAATTTATTATTCTTTGCTATTTTATCTAAATAATAATTATATCCTGAGTTATATCGTGTGAAAATTGAATGTTTAGATTGAACAAATATAATAACATCTGTTATTTTACTATTATTTATAATATCTTTATATTTAATAAGGTTTTTGCCTTCTTTAATTGGAATAATAAAAACTCTTTTATTTGAATTAAATTGATTATTTTGAACTAATGAATATTGTATCTCTTCATCAGAATACCATTCTATATTTTTACCTATATTTCCATTATTATATGTCATATATTTTCTATCTTTTGAATATAATAATGCATAACAATTTTTATCAACATTAAGATATGGAATATCATATTTATAACGAATTTCTAAAACTGCTTTTTTAACACCTGGCCAATATAAATAATCATCTCCAACTATAATAGTATCAGGAAAAGCAGGAATTATAGTTTCTAAATCTGCTAAAACTTCTTCATATGAATGTCCCATATCTAAATATATTAAATCGGGTTTAATTCCCATTTTAGATAAATATTTTGCTGCTTCTTTTCCATCCATTCTAACTGGAATTATCTTATCTTTATGTTTCCATACATTATCTAAATATCGTTTATATAATTCTTCTTCATTATTTCTATTTCCTATACTTGTATCTCCCTTCCACCAATCAACACATATAAGAGTTGAATCATCTGTTATATTCTCTGCTATAAATTTTGCTGATACACCTAACCATGTTCCAAACTCAATAACAACTGATTTTTTAGAACATCTATTTATAAGGTATTTATTTAGTAATACTTGATTATTTGGTGTAAACCATCCCATAACAATTTTATTATTCTTTGGCATATTTGGTTTTTTAGAAGGAAATGGAAATTGCTTTTTAAGCTTATCTAACGAAGATGTCATATAATATATATTATATATTATATATTATATATATCACATGAGATATAATATATAATGCAGGAGATATATGTCATATAATAAAATTAACCACATACATCATATTGATAACCAGTAGATGTATATGATGCACATACACTATTAGTTTGAGGACATGGTAATTGTTTATTTGGAGGAAGCATATTATTTACAGCTGGTGTTGGAACACATGGTCTATGATTATCTTTAACAACTAATCTAGTTGGTACTTGATATTCGCCAGGAAAGAATATTTGGTCTTGTGGGTTCATACATAATGGTTGAAATCTATTCCATCCAGTTCCACGTAAAGTACAAGGAGGATTACTTAAACGAGAGTCTTCTACTGAAAAATGACAAGTTGGAAAATTAATTAAATTTTGATCTCCGCATTTTTGTCCTTGTGTTAATAATTTACCATCTTTTTTACATCCTCCAACTACACCTTGACCACATGGTTGTCCTTGTGTATTTCCACAATCTGAATCAGGACAATTTGGTTTATATTTATTTGTTGGGCATCTACTTGCAGCTCTATTTAAATTTCTTAATTCTGAATCAACATCAATTGGACCTGCATTAAAACGCCAATCAACACCTGTATTCATACTATCACCATTTTTTTGTAATCTAATTTGTGGATTATCTTGAAAACATGTACCGCATAAAACAGGTTCAGTTACTTTGTATAATCCTGGCCCCATTGATTCTTTTAATTCCTTCTTTTCCTCACAAGTATCATATTTTAGTCTATTGAAACTCATTATATTATATATAATAGATATTATATTTATTAATATCTATTATTTAAGATTATTATATACAAGATTAATTTAGTATTATTATATTAAGCAGAAGTACAATAACAATATTTATTATCATTTTTTTTATTTGGTTTTGATGTATCTCCATTTTCATAACAATCAGTTGATGGTGTTCCTGATGATGTACATGTAGTTACACACCAAGAATCAGAATTTACAGGATTTGTTGCTTTCCATTCACCTGTACATGAACTACTACTATCTCCTCCACCGCTACTTCCACCTCCACTATTATCTGATGCTGGTTTTGGAAGTGGTGTCATTTTTCTATCTCCAATATTTACAGCACATTTTCTACTACATGCAGTATCACTTTCTCCATTAGGAGAATTAAGTGCTCTTACTATTCCTGTTTTTTTTTTATCAAATGGACAATATGAACATGAAGTTTCTGGTTCTCCTAAAAGTAATTGTGCTAATGTTCCCGCCCATGGATATGATAATTTTTCTTGCCCAATACCTATATATCCATCATATGTTAAATCCCAACTACCTATATGTTGAATATTATTTGCCTTTATATGTCTTGATAATTCTGACATATCCCATAATATTTTATCAGAATTATCATCCGAGTCATTTGCACCACAACTTGTACATGGTGTCAACATTCCAACTTGTGAATCTTTTATATTATATACTTTTTTTAATGTATATAAAAATTGCATAACATATGGTATATCCTCCGCAAAATGTTTATTTCCAGGATGATCTGGAAAATTTATAGGATCTAGTTGAGCACTATTTGCTGAATTATTATAAAACTGAGGAGAAACCCATGAAAATTTACCACTTGTTAACCAATCTCTATATCCACCTGTTGTAGGTGAATAATAATTGTATGTTGCTTCAGGTACTAATGTTATTATTTTATCTTTATGTAATGTTTCTTCTAATATATCACTTATTGTTTTTAATATAGTTTTATTTGTTCCACCAGGTGATTCTAAATCAATATCTATACCATCTGCTTCATTATTATTACATAAAGAAACAATATTATTAATAATTGGCGGTGATGTTGTAGAATTTAATCCACTTCCTTTTGCACCACCAACAGATAATAATAATTTTCTTTTTCTATTCCATGGGTCTTTTCCATTTCTCCAGTCAGACAACCATTGAGGAATTGCTTTATATAAAGAGCCTCCATTTGACCAAAATGCTAATACAATAATATTATAATAATCTGGTACTGGTCCATTTTGAAGCATAGAATAAGGATCACAATTACTATTAGATGTACAACTATTTATAGTTTTATTATTTTGACATTCTTGATGTTGAGATACACTGCATCCTCCTTGTACATTATCACATATACATACAAAGTTGTCTGAACTAGTTTCAACTTTTTTAAATTGAATACATCCCCCAGAACCAATATAACCTATAATATCTCCTCTCCATTTATCTCCTATTGGTGATGGTGGTGGTTTAGGGTCAGACCCTGTATATTTTATTTCTAAATTAATAGATGTAATATTAATTTCATTTATAGTTGTCATATATATTTAAATAATAATAAATATGAAATTTATTATTATTTATTAAGTTATTAAGTTATTAAGTTATTAAGAATAATTACATTTACCAACTCTTGAATTTGGTGTTGGAACTAGTGGTTTATAATTCATCATTTGACATGCAGGAAGATTATTCATTTTTGGCTTACATTTATCTAAATCACATGGAAGTCCATTTGTATTTCCTTCACATTTTCCGCAATCTGGTTGATAATGTTTTGAAGGACATAAACTAGCATTTCTTGTTTGTCCTCTTAAATCACTTTCTAAATCTACTAAGTTTCCACTAAATAAACTTACATTATTCCCACCAACTGTTCCTAACTCAATTCTACATTTAGAACAATTTTGATATTTTCCAGGATATAATGTATAGTTTAAAGGTCCTACACTTTGGTCTAATTCTTTCTTGTAAGCACAAGTATCATATATTAAACGATTTGAACTCATATTTATATAATATAGATATATATTTTTTTAGTTATGATTATTAATATTAATATTATTATTATTCAGATACTTCTTTATTCTCCATATTCATTTTTGGCATAAAATCCTTTTCAATATCTTTAAGTCTTTCTTCCATTGTTTTACCAGCATTACTTTTTTTCTTATTCTTATTTTTAACTTGTTTCATTGCCTTATTAATCTGTTTTTTCATTTCTTCATTCCCATTTGTCATTTTTTCTGTAATTTCGGCAACTTTTTTTTCTTTAAATGCTTTATTCATACGACCTGCCTGTTTATTAGACACTTTTCCTCGAAGTTTCATTAGTAGTTCTTCACGACTTGGTTTATTAACTGATTTATCATTTGTTGAATTCATTACTATATAATAGTATATATGTCTTTATATAATTGTAATATAATTAATCGTAAATTATACAAAAATTATATTAATAATTTATATGACTGTCGCGATTAATACAATAAAAATAAGTGATACAAATTTAACAATTACTTATACAGGTGGTGACCCAGATCCTCCAAAACCAAGTGGATATAATTGTAATAATAATAATTGTGAAGAATCTAAAAGCGGAGCTGGAACATTTAATACTATTGATGAATGTAATTCAAAATGTGTTAAAATACCAACTGATAATTGTTCCACATCTCCACAAATACAACCTTCATTTCCAAAAGGTAGTTTTACAGATGATATTAATAAACATTACCCAAGTTCAAGTGATTTAAATACATCTTGGGAAGATAGATTAAAGACTACATATATTAAAGAAACACCCGAAAATATTGGAGTAGATATAAATAAACAGATAAATACTATTGAATTAGCAAAGATATGGATTGTTTCAACACACGGATTAACAAAAAAATGGAATAATGGAGAAACAGTTGAAGGTGGATTTCCTACATGCTCTCGTGCTATATCAACAGCAACAGCAGAAAGTGGTGGAAATGCACCTAAAACAAATTCTTATGATGCTGGATATTATGGAACAAAAGGTGGTTGTGGAGATCCAGCAGGTGGGTGTTGGCAAACAAGTAACCCCCAGACAGAGATATGTAATTATACAGCAAATCCTTTCTGTTCAGCATTGCAAGCATGGGGACATAAAACAGGTAAGGGTGGTATTTCATCTACATCATGTGATGATAGTAATGGAAATGAAGCATCAAGTTGCACAGTAGAACAATTGACTAAAACTGGTATTAATCCAGGGTGTCATTTTGGTGCAATATGTTATGGTAGTTCTAGTTCTGGATGGAATAGTCCTCCAAGAGCAGCGATGTTTAGAATGTGTAGTGAAGGAACATCATCAATCCCATTTTCAAAAACTCTACCTGGTGCATGTAATCCATATACAGATGTAAAAACAAGTTGTGAAATAGCAGAATGTTCTTGTAAAATAGCATTACAAGAATTAAAAGAACAATATAAAGATATTTCATTTAAAGAAGTCGCAGAAGATAATGGTTATACTGAGTTTAAAACAGCATGTAATAATGGAAGAACATATAATCCTTCTTAATCAAACGCTTTTACATTTAATCCACTTTTAGGAATATATAATCTAGCACCAGGAGCACAAGGAACTTGAACCAATTCCATTTTTTTACATTTTTTATTATATACTTCTACCTTTGCACTTTTATGATATACTTTTCCTCCATAAATATATAACTGGTTATTTCTTTCATAATATTTAAATGCTATTGCTCTTTTTTGTATATTTCTAACAAGTTCAATATAAGTTGATATTCCACTTCCTGAATGGTGGTCTCCTGTTGGAGATGCCATTGTTGCAGGCCATCCATCAGTTGTATTATATGTATTATCGCCATATCTATTCATGACTTTATAGTATGTTTTACATTTACCTACTTTTTTACATTTACATGTTGGTGGATGTTTAATCCCTGTATCTAAATTATAAAAAGTCCATGGATAATTTCCTAATTTTGTAGGACCATTTTGATATAAATCTTTACGGCATAATCTTTTAGCAATTGCTTTTTTACATAATTTCACTGCTTCTAAATTATTGTTTGAACAATTTTTTTTACAACAAAAATCACATGGAGTTTTACTTGTATTTAATGGTGCTGCCATATATTAATATTCTATATATTTATTTCATATTATAAAATATTACAAGTAATTCATATATTTTCTTTAATTTATATATTTTCTTTAATTCATATATTTTTATTAAATAAAAAAATTTAATTTCTATATTTCGTTAATAAATAAAATATTGTTATATAATATAAAAATGAAATACACTCGCCAAAACATGCCTTGCGTAGTATATTCCGTTCTCGCTGTTATTATTGTAGTAATTTACGTTGTTATTACATCAAAATCATCCATGCTTGCTCGTTCAGCAATTGCTTCACAAGGTTCTAAACACGGTGGAGTAACCATGCATGTATATGATGTTGCAGTTGTATATGGTATTATTACTCTTGCTCTTAATCTTCTTATGGTTGGTGCAGTATTATATCTCTTATGTGCAGGTGGTCATAGCAAACTCGCATACTCTATTATTTCACTTATTACTGTTCTCTGGGTTACATACATTGTTGTTGTTCTTCAAAGTATGGATGGACTTGAACATGAAATCGCATCAACAATCCGCAATTAATTTTTTTAATTTCTTCGCAATTTAAATATTATATTTATCTCCAAATATATATAATATGGCAGGTCCATTAACAGCATTTATATTATTTTGTTTTATAGTTGCCTTTGGATATTATTTTAATTATTATTTTTCATATATTCCTAAAATTTTTTATTATTCTTTATCATTTTTAATATTAGTAGTTCCTCAATATACAGACCAAATATCAGACTATATATTTACTAAAACACAAATACTTAACTATAATATTAATGAATCTAAATTATATAATAATAGATTAACAAAAAAACAAAAAAGGATTATAATAAATAATCAAAATAGAGAATGTAAAAAATGTAAAAGTATATTAAGTAATGAATATTATATTAAATCTGTTGATAATTTAAAAAGTAATTTATCAAATTATTATGTAATATGTAATAGATGTAATAAATAATAACATATGTTATAGACAATTATTAGTGTTATAATCTATAAATGAAAATAATATATTAATATATTATAGTATGTCTTCTCCACAATTAGATAATTTTAAACCAGATCAGGCAACAGTTCAGGCAATTACACAAGGTTTAAGTAAGATAAGATATGGTCAATTTCAAATAAAAAAATCAATTAATCAAGCACCAACACAATATAAAATGATTATAATATTAATTGGAATTGTTATACTTGTTATTCTATTTTATTTTTTAATATATAAAAAACCACTTACATTAACACATACAACTATATTAAAAGGATTAATGAAATCTCCACCAAAACCATTTAATGCTAAAACAAATAAAGGTTTTTCTTATAAAGACCCTGTAAATAATGAAGAAACTCCATATGTTCCTTCTAATGTATTAGATATTGAAAATCAACAACAATATACAATATCATTTTGGATTTATCCAAGAGGTTCTCTTATAAAATCAGAAGAAAATAAAGGAGACTGGTCTTATAAGTATGGACAATGGAAACATATATTACATGTTGGAGATTGGAATAATGGAAAAGCAGATAATCAATCTCCTGGATTCTGGCTTTCACCTGAAACAAATAGACTTAATATTATGATAGATACTACACAAGAAAAAGAAAGAATTATATTAGACAATTTAAATCTAAATTCTTGGACTAATATTACTGTTACAGTTAATAACTTTTCTGTTAGTGTTTATTCTAATGGTCGTTTAGAGAAAACAATAACACTTCGTTATGCTCCTGTTAGAATATTTAATCAAAAAATGTATGTATGTGAAAATGGTGGATATGCTGGTTATTTAGCATTTATAGAAGCATATTCAACTCCATTAGAACCAGATGCTGTATATAATATATATAAATACTTTCTTCCATGGATGGAAATTTGGTATGAGTATAGTATGAATAGTAGAGTTATTCCTAAACCAACTCCATTTACACCAATGCCACCATCACCATCTGGATCTGGTAATGATCCAGTAGGAGGATGCAGTAGTACAGAATTTGGATGTTGTCCAGGTACTGATATAGCAAGAAATAGTGATGGTAGTAATTGTTCTCCTCCATCCCCACCTGGGCCTGGTAATGATCCAGTAGGAGGATGCAGTAGTACAGAATTTGGATGTTG
>MDTG01182676.1_pt1 | contig 13599 bp, 9 predicted proteins | sample 811421 | NCBI WGS metagenome assembly MDTG01 (sample SAMN05326645, study PRJNA326480) | marine metagenome | isolation source: seawater | place: Pacific Ocean: South East | collected 2011 | reverse complement strand
TCGCGGCGGCCGGTCGCGGCCGGGAGGCCGCTCCTACGGTTCGATTGGGATGCAGAGGAAGTCATGCAGGTTAGTGTTTACCGCTACAACCCCGACGTCGACGAAGTCCCCAGCATGCGGGAAATGAGTATCGACCTCCCGGAAGGCAAGGACCTGATGGTGCTGGACGTGCTCGAGCTGCTGAAGGCCAAGGACCCGAGCCTGACCTATCGGCGCTCCTGCCGGGAGGGCGTGTGCGGCTCCGACGGCATCAACATGAACGGCAAGAACGGCCTCGCCTGCATCACCCCGGTGTCCGAGGTGGCCAGGAACGGCAAGCTGATCCTGCGGCCGCTGCCCGGGCTGCCGGTCATCCGCGACCTGATCGTGGACATGACCCAGTTCTACCGGGCGTACGAGAAGGTCAAGCCGTACCTGATCAACGACAAGCCGGCCCCGGCCCAGGAGCGCCTGCAGAGCCCCGAGGAGCGCGCCGAGCTCGACGGCCTCTACGAGTGCATCCTGTGCGCCTGCTGCTCCACCTCGTGCCCGTCGTTCTGGTGGAACCCGGACAAATTCATCGGCCCGGCCGGGCTGCTCCAGGCCTACCGGTTCCTGGCGGACAGCCGCGACACCGCCACCGCGGAGCGTCTGGCGGAGCTGGACGATCCTTTCAGCGTGTTCCGCTGCCGTGGCATCATGAACTGCGTCGCCGTATGCCCGAAGGGCCTCAACCCGACCCGCGCCATCGGCAAGATCCGCACGATGCTGCTGCAGCAGGGGACCTGACCGTCTCCGCCAGCACCTCCGGATCCATCTCCTGTAGGAGCGGCCTCCCGGCCGCGATCCGCAGCCCCGGCCGGCTCGCGGCCGGGAGGCCGCTCCTACGGGTCGCCGGGCCGGCACCGGGCCCATGCCACCGGCCGCGATCGGGCCTACAATACGCAGTGCGGTTGCAATGACCCTCAGGACCCGTCATGGCTGAATCTTTCATGGAGCGGATGCGGCGCAGCTCGCATCTCGCCGGAAACAACCTCGCGTACGTGGAGTCGCTGTACGAGACTTTTCTCGACGACCCCAATCAGGTCCCGGCCGAGTGGCGGGACTACTTCGAGAAGCTGCCCCGGGTCGAAGGGGCGGTGAAGGGCGACGTCCCGCACAGCTCCATCGTCCAGCACTTCGAACGCCTCGGCCGCAACCGGCTGAAGGCGCGGCCCGAGCGCGAGAGCACTCTCGTCGAGAGCGCCCACGAGCTCAAGCAGATGCGGGTCCAGGACCTGATCTCCGCTTACCGCCACCGCGGTCACAAGAAGGCCAACATCGATCCGCTGGGCATGATGGAGCGGCCGCAGATGCCGATCCTCGACCTGGCCTATCACCATCTGTCGCCGGCCGATCTCGAGGAGACCTTCCACACCGGCACCTTCCACTACGGTGAGGGCACCGCGACGCTGCGCGAGCTGGTCGACGCGCTGGAGCGTACCTACTGCGGGTCCATCGGCTCCGAGTACATGCACATCGTCGACGCCAGCGAGCAGCTCTGGGTCCAGCAGCGGCTGGAGTCCGTGCGCGCGCGGCCGAAGTACACCCGCGAGCAGAAGCTGCGGATCCTGGAGCGGCTGACCGCGGCGGAAGGGCTGGAAAAGTACCTGCACAGCCGGTATCCGGGCACCAAGCGCTTCGGTCTCGAAGGCGGCGAGAGCTTCATCCCGATGCTGCACGAGATGCTGCAGCGGCTCGGCTCCCATGGCGTCATCGAGTCGGTGATCGGCATGGCCCACCGGGGCCGCCTCAACGTGCTGGTGAACATTCTCGGCAAGGACCCCTGGGACCTGTTCGACGAGTTCGACGGCAAGCTGCCGGAAGGCGGCCTCGACGAGAACACCGGGGACGTGAAGTACCACCAGGGCTTCTCCACCAACATCATGACCCCGGGCGGCGAGATGCATCTGGCGCTCGCGTTCAATCCGTCGCATCTGGAGATCGTCGGGCCGGTGGTCGAAGGCTCGGTGCGGGCCCGCCAGGACCGGCGCCGTGACTACGACGGCGATCTGGTGGTGCCGATCATCGTCCACGGCGATGCCGCGTTCGCCGGCCAGGGCGTGGTCATGGAGACCTTCCAGATGTCCCAGACCCGCGGGTTCAAGACCGGCGGCAGCATCCACGTCATCATCAACAACCAGATCGGCTTCACCACCCACCGGCAGGACGACGCCCGCTCCACCGAGTACTGCACCGAGGTCGCCAAGATGGTGCAGGCGCCGATCTTCCACGTGAACGCGGACGACCCGGAGGCGGTGCTGTTCGTTACCCAGCTCGCCGCCGACTACCGGATGGAGTTCCGCAAGGACGTGGTCATCGATCTCATCTGCTACCGCCGCCGCGGCCACAACGAAGCGGAAGAGCCGATGAAGACCCAGCCGCTCATGTACAAGAAGATCCGCTCCCATCCGTCGGTGCGCGCCCAGTACGTGGACGCGCTGGAGGCCGAGGGCACGATCGGCCGGGACGAGGCCGACCGGATGGCGGACGAGTACCGGGGCACCCTGGAGGACGGCGGACACGTGGCGCTGTCCCTGGTCAACGAGCCGGACACCAAGCTGTTCGTCGACTGGACGCCCTATCTGGACAAGGACTGGGACGAGCCCGCCGACACCCGCGTGCCGCTGCCGGTGCTCCAGGACCTGGCCCATCGCCTGGAAGCGCTGCCGGAAGGCTTCGTGATGCAGCGCCAGGTGCAGAAGATCATGGAGGACCGGCACAAGATGACCGCCGGCGCCATGCCCATCAACTGGGGCTACGGCGAGACCATGGCCTACGCCACGCTGCTGCACCAGGGCTACGGGGTCCGCCTGACCGGCCAGGACAGCGGGGTCGGCACGTTCTCCCACCGCCATGCCTGCCTGCACAATCAGAAGGACGGCACCCGCTGGATTCCGCTGAACCAGCTCCGGGACGACGTCAATTTCGACATCTACGACTCGCTGCTCTCGGAGGAGGGCGTGCTGGCGTTCGAGTACGGCTACGCCACCACGATGCCCAACGCGCTGATCATCTGGGAAGCCCAGTTTGGCGACTTCGTCAACGGCGCCCAGGTGGTGATCGACCAGTTCATCTCCAGCGGCGAGGCGAAGTGGAACCGCCTGTGCGGTCTCACCATGCTGCTGCCCCACGGCTACGAAGGCGCCGGCCCGGAACACTCCTCGGCCCGGCTCGAGCGGTTCCTGCAGCTCTGCGCCCAGCACAACATGCAGGTCTGCGTGCCCACCACGCCGGCCCAGATCTTCCACATGCTGCGCCGTCAGGTCATCCGGCCAGCGCGGCTGCCGCTGGTGGCGCTGACCCCGAAGAGCCTGCTGCGCCACAAGCTGGCGGTGTCCACCCTCGAGGACCTCAGCGAAGGCCACTTCCACACGGTGATCGGCGAGATCGACGATCTCGACCCGGCCAAGGTGGACCGGCTGGTGCTGTGCAGCGGCAAGGTCTACTACGACCTGCTCGAGAAGCGCCGGGAAGCGGAGTGCGACACCGTCGCCATCGTCCGCCTGGAGCAGCTCTATCCGTTCCCCGAGCGCGAGCTCGAAGCGGTGATGAAGCCCTACGGGAACCTCACCGACGTCGTGTGGTGCCAGGAAGAGCCGATGAACCAGGGAGCCTGGTACTCGAGCCAGCATCACATGCGCCGGGTGATCCTCAAGCACGACGATTCGATCTATCTCAGCTACGCCGGCCGCGAGCCCTTCGCGGCGCCTGCGGGCGGACATCCCGGCATGCACATTCAGCGGCAGAATCGCCTGGTGGAGGAGGCGCTGTTCGGCTGATGCATCTGCGCGGCCTGGCCCACGCCGGCCGCGCGCGCTAACGAAGAAGGACCTGACCCATGACCACGGACATTAAGGCGCCATCGTTTCCCGAATCGATCAGTGAGGGCACGGTCGCCGGCTGGCTGAAGAAACCGGGCGAGACCGCCCGCCGGGACGAGGTGCTCGTCGAGATCGAGACGGACAAGGTCGTGCTGGAGGTGGTCGCGCCCGACGACGGCAAGCTCGTGGAGATCCTCGCCGAGGAAGGCGAGACGGTGGAGAGCGAGCAGGTCGTCGGCCGCTTCGAGACCGGCGCCGTCGATGCCGGTGACGACGACGGCGGCAGCGCCGGCAGCAGCGCCGAAGCAGCCCCGGAGGCGTCGGGCGGGCAGGGCGGCGACGGCGAGGCCGAGGCGGCCAGCGCCAGCCCGGCGGCCCGCAAGCTCGCCGAGGAGAAGGGCATCGATCTGCGCCGGGTGTCCGGCAGCGGCCGGGACGGCAGGATCACCAAGGAAGACGTGGCCAAGGCGGCCGCGGACGGCGGCGGCCCGGCCAAGCCGGCGCCCGCCAGCGAGCCCGAGCCGGCCCCCGCGGCCGAGAGCAGCGCGCCGCAGCCGGCCGCCAGCGAGGACGCGGCCTATACCGGCGAGCGGGTCGAGCGCCGCGTGCCGATGACCCGGCTGCGGGCCAGTATCGCCAAGCGGCTGGTCGAGGCGCAGCAGACCGCGGCCATGCTGACCACCTTCAACGAAGTGGACATGTCCGCGGTGATGGCGCTGCGCAAGCGCTACCAGGACGCCTTCCAGGCGCGCCACAACGGCACCCGGCTCGGGTTCATGTCGTTCTTCGTGCGGGCGTCCGTGGAGGCCCTGAAGCGCTTCCCCGCGGTGAATGCCTCCATCGACGGCAACGACATCGTCTACCACGGCTACTACGACGTCGGGGTGGCGGTCTCGACGGAGCGGGGGCTGGTGGTGCCGGTGGTGCGGGACGCCGACGCTCTGAGCCTCGCCCAGATCGAGGACCAGATCAACGATTACGGCAAGCGCGCCCGGGACGGCAAGCTGGGCATCGAGGACATGACCGGCGGCACCTTCACGATCTCCAACGGCGGCATTTTCGGGTCGCTGCTGTCCACGCCCATTCTCAATCCGCCCCAGACCGGTATCCTGGGCATGCACAAGATCGAGGACCGGGCCGTGGTCGTCGACGGCGAGATCGTGGTGCGCCCGATGATGTACCTTGCGCTGTCCTACGATCACCGGCTGATCGACGGCCAGGAAGCGGTCCGGTTCCTGGTCGCCATCAAGGAAATGCTGGAAGACCCCGCACGCATCCTGCTGGAGCTTTGAAATGAGCGACAAATACGACGTCATCGTCATCGGCGCCGGCCCGGCGGGGTACCACGCCGCCATCCGCTGCGCCCAGCTCGGCATGAGCACCGCCTGCATCGACAAGTCCCTGAACGAGGACGGCGACCCGGTGCTCGGCGGCACCTGTCTGAACTGGGGCTGCATCCCGTCGAAGGCCCTGCTGGACATCTCCCACAAGTTCGCGGAAGCCCAGCACGGCCTTCCCGACGTCGGGGTGAAGACCGGCAAGGTCTCCATCGACGTCGCCAGGATGATGGAAAAGAAGACCGAGGTGGTGAAGAAGCTCACCGGCGGCATTCCCCAGCTCTTCAAGGGCAACGGCGTGACCTCGCTGCCCGGCACCGGCAAGCTGCTGGCGGCCCGCCAGGTCGAGTACACGCCCCACGAAGGCAAGGCCAAGGTGCTGCAGGCGGAGCACGTGATCATCGCCGCCGGCTCGGTGCCGGTGGACATCCCGCCGGCGCCCGTGGACGGCAAGCACATCGTCGACTCCACCGGCGCGCTGTCCTTCGATTCCGTGCCCAAGCGCCTCGGCGTGATCGGCGCCGGCATCATCGGCCTCGAGCTCGGCAGCGTGTGGAACCGCCTGGGCTCCGAGGTGGTGCTGCTGGAAGCCCTCGACGAGTTCCTGCCCATGGCCGACGAGCGCATCGGCAAGGACGCCATGAAGATCTTCCAGAAGCAGGGGCTCGACATCCGCCTCGGCTGCCGGGTCACCGGCGCGGAGGTGAAGAACCGCAAGGTCCAGGTCGCCTACAAGGACAAGGACGGCGAGCAGACCCTGGAATTCGACAAGCTGATCGTCGCCGTCGGCCGCCGTCCGTACACGGAAGGGCTGCTGTCACCCGACAGCGGCGTGAACCTCGACGAGCGCGGCTATCTGTACGTGAACGACCTGTGCGCCACGGACGCCCCCAACGTCTATGCGGTGGGCGACGTCGTGCGCGGCCCCATGCTCGCGCACAAGGGCATGGAAGAGGGCATCATGGTCGCGGAGCGGATCGCCGGGCAGAAGCCGCTGGTCAACTACGAGACCGTGCCGTCGGTCATCTACACCCACCCCGAAGTGGCCTGGGTGGGGCAGACCGAGCAGCAGCTCAAGGCCAGCGGCGAGGCGTACAACGTCGGCACCTTCCCGTTCTCGGTGAACGGCCGGGCGCTGGCCGCCAACGACACCGACGGCATGGTGAAGATTCTCGCCGACGCCGACAGCGACCGGATTCTCGGCGTGCACGTGCTCGGCCCCCAGGCCTCGGAGCTGATCGCCCAGGCGGTGATCGCCATGGAGTTCGACGCCAGCGCCGAGGACCTGGGCCTGACCATGTTCGCCCACCCGACGCTGTCCGAGGCCGTCCACGAAGCCGCGCTCGGCGTGGCCGGCCATGCGATTCACATGGTCAATCGCAAGAAGAAGAAATGACGCGACGGCCGTTGCGCCCGTAGGAGCGCCCTCCCGGGCGCGATCTCCAGAGGCGCAACGCCCGCACAGAGACAGTCAGAACCCGAACACCCTCAAGCAACGCAGAACGGAAACCCATGAACTTACACGAATATCAGGCCAAATCCCTGTTCAAGGACTACGGCCTTCCCGTCTCCGACGGCTACGCCGTCGACACCGCCGACGAAGCCGTGGAAGCCGCCACGAAGATCGGCGGCGACCGCTGGGTGGTCAAGGTCCAGGTGCATGCCGGCGGCCGGGGCAAGGCCGGCGGCGTGAAGCTCGCCGACAGCCTCGACGAGGTGCGGGCCTTCGCCGACAACTGGATCGGCAAGAACCTGGTGACCTTCCAGACCGACGAGCACGGTCAGCCGGTCAGCAAGATCTACGTCGAGAGCTGCACGGACATCGACACCGAGCTGTATCTCGGCGCCGTGGTCGACCGGGGCAGTCGGCGCGTGGTGTTCATGGCCTCCACCGAGGGTGGCGTGGAGATCGAGAAGGTGGCCGAGGAAACGCCGGAGAAGATCCTGCGCGCGACCATCAACCCCTACGTGGGCGCCCAGCCGTATCAGGGCCGTCAGCTCGCCTTCGACCTGGGGCTGAAGGGCGACCAGATCAAGCAGTTCACCAGTCTGTTCCTGGGCCTGGCGAAGCTGTTCGACGACCTCGACTGCTCGCTGCTGGAGATCAATCCGCTGGTGATCACCACCGAGGGGAACATCCACTGCCTCGACGCCAAGGTGAACATCGACAACAACGCGCTGTACCGGCAGAAGAAGATCGCCGAAATGCACGACCCGAGCCAGGAGGACGAGCGCGAGGCCCAGGCGGCCGAGTTCAACCTCAACTACGTGGCCCTGGACGGCAACATCGGCTGCATGGTGAACGGCGCCGGTCTGGCCATGGGCACCATGGACCTGGTGAAGACCAAGGGCGGCAATCCCGCCAACTTCCTGGACGTGGGCGGCGGCGCCACCAAGGAAACCGTGTCCGAGGCGTTCAAGATCATCCTCTCCGACAAGAACGTGAAGGCGGTGCTGATCAACATCTTCGGCGGCATCGTGAGCTGCGCCACCATCGCCGACGGCATCATCGGTGCCGTGGAGGAAGTGGGCGTCGAGGTGCCCGTGGTGGTCCGCTTCGAAGGCAACAACGCCGAGGCGGGGCGCAAGCGCCTGGCCGATTCCGGACTCAACATCATCGCTGCAAAAAGCCTGTCCGACGCGGCAGAGCAGGCCGTGGAAGCTGCAGGAGGCAAGGCATGAGCATTCTCGTCGACAAGAACACCAAGGTCATCTGCCAGGGCTTCACCGGCTCCCAGGGCACCCTGCACAGTGAGCAGGCGCTGAAGTACGGCACCCAGCTCGTCGGCGGGGTCACCCCGGGCAAGGGCGGCTCCGAGCACCTCGGCCTGCCCGTGTTCGACACGGTCAAGGACGCCGTCGAGAAGACCGGCGCCACGGCGTCGGTGATCTACGTGCCCGCGCCGTTCTGCAAGGACTCCATCCTCGAAGCGGTGGACGCCGGCATCGAGCTGGTGGTGTGCATCACCGAGGGCATCCCGACGCTGGACATGCTGTACGTCAAGGCGGCGCTGGACGCCACCGGCACCCGTCTGGTCGGCCCCAACTGCCCCGGCGTGATCACCCCCGGCGAGTGCAAGATCGGCATCATGCCCGGCGAGATCCACCTGCCCGGCAAGGTCGGCATCGTGTCCCGGTCCGGCACGCTGACCTACGAGGCCGTGAAGCAGACCACCGACCGCAAGTTCGGCCAGAGCACCTGCGTGGGCATCGGCGGCGACCCGATTCCGGGCAGCCACTTCATCGACATCCTGTCCCTGCTCGAGCAGGACCCGGGCACCGAGGCCATCGTCATGGTCGGTGAGATCGGCGGCACCGCCGAGGAAGAGGCGGCGGAGTTCATCAAGAGCAACGTCTCCAAGCCCGTGGTCGGCTACATCGCCGGCGTCACCGCGCCCCCCGGCAAGCGCATGGGCCACGCCGGCGCCATCATCGCCGGCGGCAAGGGCACCGCGAAGGACAAGTTCGCCGCCCTGAACGCCGCCGGTGTGCGCACGGTGGAAAGCCTGGCCGACATCGGCGACGCCCTCGCCGAAGTGACCGGCTGGGCTTGAAAACCGCCGCGGCGCCCCCATAACGCCGTGAGCCGATCGTCGCCCGCCCGCCGGGCGGGCGATGATCCCTGACCCCCGTAGGAGCGGCCTCCCGGCCGCGATCGTTGCGACCGGCCATCGCGGCCGGGAGGCCGCTCCTACGGGTGCAGCACGAGTGACAACCGGGGGGCCAATGACCAGAGACGACACCGCCAGTACCACCGATCAGTCCGCGCCCGACGGCCTCGGCACCTACGCCTTCCAGACCGAGGCGAAGCAGCTCCTCAAGCTGATGATCCACTCCCTGTACTCCAACAGGGACATCTTCCTGAGAGAGCTCATCTCCAACGCCTCGGACGCCATCGACAAGCTCCGTTTCCGCGCCATCGAGCAGCCGGAGCTGATCGCCGACGACCCGGACTACGCCATCACCCTGGACTTCGATCCGGAGGCCGGCACCCTCACCATCCGGGACAACGGCATCGGCATGACCCGTCAGGAGGTCATCGACAATCTCGGCACCATCGCCCGGTCGGGAACCGCCGAGTTCCTGAGCCAGCTCTCCGGCGACCAGAAGAAGGACGCCGCCCTGATCGGCCAGTTCGGCGTGGGCTTCTACAGCGCCTTCATGGTGGCCGACGAGGTGGAGGTCACGACCCGGGCCGCCGGCGGCGACGAAGGCACGCGCTGGCGCTCCGCCGGCGAGGACAGCTTCACGGTGGAAGACGCGGCCGACCTGCCGCGGGGCACGGCGGTGACCCTGCATCTGGCCGAATCGGCGAAGGAGTTCGCCGACGGCTTCCGGCTGCGCAGCATCGTGCGCCGCTACTCCGATCACATCGCGGTGCCCGTGAGAATGCCGAAGGAGTCCTCGGGAGACGAGGACGAGGAAGCCGACACCGGATACGAGACCGTCAACGCCGCCCGGGCCCTGTGGACCCGGGCCCGCACGGACATCTCCGACGACGAGTACCGGGGCTTCTACAAGCACGTTGCCCACGACTTCGAGGATCCGCTCACCTGGAGTCACAACAAGGTCGAGGGCAAGCTCGAGTACACGAGCCTGCTGTACGTGCCCCGGCGTGCGCCGTTCGACCTGTGGAACCGGGACGCGCCCCGGGGGCTGAAGCTCTACGTGCAGCGCGTGTTCATCATGGACGAGGCCGAGCAGTTCCTGCCCCTCTACCTGCGCTTCCTGAAAGGCGTGGTGGACTGCGCCGACCTGCCGCTGAACGTGTCCCGGGAGATCCTCCAGCAGGACGACAAGGTCGCCACCATCAAGAGCGCGCTGACCAAGCGTGCCCTGGCCATGCTGCAGACGCTGGCCGACAAGCAGCCCGACGACTACGCGCAGTTCTGGGAGGCGTTCGGCGAGGTGCTCAAGGAAGGCTCCGGCGAGGACTTCGCCAACCGGGAAGCCATCGCCAAGCTGCTGCGCTTCTCCTCGACCCGGGTCAGCGCCGACGAGGAGGGACGCACCCAGCGGGTGTCGCTGGACGATTACCTCGGCCGCATGGTCGAGGGCCAGGACCGTATCTACTACCTGGTGGCGGACTCCCTGGAGGCCGGCCGCAACAGTCCGCACCTGGAGATCTTCGAGGAGCGCGGCATCGAGGTGCTGCTGCTGCACGATCGCATCGACGAGTGGCTGATGGGCAACCTGTCGGAATACGACGGCAAGGCGTTCCAGGACGTGACCCGGGCCGACCTGACGCTGCCGGGTGAAGACAGAGCGGAGGCCGACCAGGCGGACGAGGCCGCGGACGACGCCCTCGGCGAGCGCATCTCGGGCGTGCTCGGCGATCGGGTCGAGAAGGTGCGGCCCAGCAAGCGCCTGAAATCCTCACCGGCCTGCCTGGTGCTGGGCGAGTACAGTCTCGGCCCCCAGATGCGCCGCATCATGGAGGCCACCGGCCAGACCCTGCCGGAGAGCAAGCCCCAGTTCGAATACAACGCCGACCATCCGCTGGTGCAGCGCCTCGCCGACGAGGCCGACGAAGCGCGCTTCGCGGAGATCGTGCAGGTGCTGTTCGATCAGGCGAGCCTCGCCGGCGGCATGGACCTCAAGGACCCGTCGGCCTACGTCGAGCGCATGAACCGGCTGCTGCTGGACCTGCTGAAGTAGCGCCCCGGGCGGTCTGGGAGGGGCGCCGTGCCGCTCCCACATTGCGCCGCCAGCGGGTACGATTCGGGGCATGGAAGTCGCCATCATCGGCGGCGGCAATTTCGGCACCGCCATCGCCAACATTGCCGCCCGGAACGGATTCGTCACCCACCTGTGGATGCGCGACGAGCAGCAGGTGGCGGACTGCATTGCCCACCGGGAAAACCGGCGCTATCTGCCCGGCCATCCGCTGGAGGACCTGATCCGTCCCACCAGCGACCTCGAGGCGGCCGTGGACCGCAGCACGGTGATCTTCATGTCCGTGCCCAGCGCGTCGTTCCGCGAGGTGGCGACCCGTCTGTCCGGCCACACCGATGCGGACGACATCGTGGTCAGCGCCACCAAGGGCATCGAGCGCCGCGACGACGGCTTCCGCCTGATGAGCCAGATCCTCGGCGACGTGCTGCCGACGCGGCACATCGGCGTGCTGTCGGGCCCCAATCTGGCCGAGGAGATCGCCGACGGGCAGTACACCGGCACGGTGATCGCCAGCGCCGAGGACGGCGTGCGCGAGACCGTGCGTGCGGTCCTGAAGAGCGAGACCTTCCGGGTCTACGACAACGACGACGTGTTCGGCGTCGAGCTCGCCGGCGCCCTGAAGAACATCTACGCCATCGTCTGCGGCATCGCCGGCGGTCTGGAGGTCGGGCAGAACACCATCGGCATGCTCATCACCCGCAGCCTCGCCGAGATGAGCCGCTTCGCGGTGTCCCAGGGGGCCAACCCGTTCACCTTCCTGGGGCTGGCCGGGGTGGGCGACCTGCTGGTGACCTGCACCTCGCCGCTGTCGCGCAACTATCAGCTCGGCTACCGGCTGGCCCACGGCCTGTCGCTGGAGGAGGCGGTGAACGATCTCGGCAAGCTGGCGGAGGGGGTCAACACGCTCCGGGTGATCGAGGAGCACGCCCGCGCCATCGACGTCTACATGCCGCTGGCCGCCGGCCTCAAGCGGGTGCTGTTCGACGGGGAGGATCTCGCCGAGGTCGTCACCGAGCTCATGACCGGCGGGCAGCCGGTGGACGTGGAGTTCGCTCGTCCCGAAGGATTCGACGCCTGACATGCTGCTGCGCGCCCTGATCTGTCTCGTGCTGCTGATCGCGTCGCTGGCGCCCCAGCCGGCCCCGGCCCAGACCGGCGCCGCCCAGCCGGACGTGGCCGGCAGCCGGGACCCCGACGGCATCGATCGCTATCCCCGATCCTGGATCGTCGACTACCGGCTGGACGACGACGTGCGGCCCCGCAACTTCGTCATGAGCCGGGTGGACCGCATCCGTCGGGAGATGCGGATCGAAGAGCAGCTCCGGGTCGATGCGGCGCTGGAATCCGTGACCTACCGCATTCCGGACGGCGTCGGCGTCGATGCGGTGGAAGCCCACTTCGCCGACCTGTTCGGCGGCGACGTGCTGTTCCGCTGCGCGGGCCGGAGCTGCGGCCGCAGCAACGACTGGGCGAACCAGATCTTCGAGCAGGCCGTGCTCTACGGACCCGACGCCAACCAGCGCTATTCGGCCCGGCAGTGGCGGGACAGGCTGGTGGCGCTCTACGTCGTCGAGCGGGGCAACCAGCGTGTCTACGCCCACCTCGACATCCTCACGCCCGAGGGGCCGCTGGCCCTCGAACCCAACGCGCTGCTGGTGCGCCGGCTGTCCCAGCGGGGCTGGAGCGTGATCGACGGGGTGACGCCGCGGCCGGATGGCGCGCTGGATCGGGATGCGCCGGCGGTGCTGGCAGACGTCGGCCGGCGGCTCGCCCGGCTGCCCGGGCGGCGGGTGCTGGTGGTCTGCCACCTGGGCGGGGCGGGGTCCCCGGAGGCGGCGTTGGCGGCGTCGTCGGCCTGTGCCCGCCGCGCCGCGGAGCTGATCGGGTCCTCGGGGGCCGCCGCATCCGAGCTGGTGCCCTTCGGCGCCGGACCGGCGCTGCCGCGGCCGGACGCGCCCGCCGCGCGGCTGGAACTGGTGGTGGCGGGGGACGCGTGAGCGCCACCGTCGGGGATGCCATCGACGCGGTGGCCGAGCGGTTCGAGGACGCGGGGCTGGTGTTCGGTCACGGGTTCGACAGCGCCTGGGACGAGGCCGTGGCGCTGGTGCTGCACGTCACCGGGCTGCCGGACGATCTGGCCGTGCTGGACACGGCGGTTCACGACACCGCCAGACGGCGGATCGACGAGCTGGCCGCCGAGCGCTGCGACAGCCGCCGGCCGCTCGCCCATCTGATCGGCCGCTGCCGGTTCGCCGGCCACGACTTCCTCATCGAGCCGGGCATCGTCGTGCCCCGGTCGCCCATCGGCGCGCTGATCCGCGCGGGGTTCCGGCCCTGGCTGCGATCGCCGCCGGCGCGGATCCTGGATCTGTGCTGCGGCTCCGGCTGCATCGGCATCGCCGCCGCGCTGGCCTTTCCGGACGCCGAGCTGGCGCTGGTGGACGTGGATCCTCAGGCCGTCGAACTCACCCGCCGCAACGTGGCCCTGCACGGCCTCGGCGCTCGGACCCGGGTCTACCTGGGCGATCTGTACGATCCGCTGCCGGCCGCAGAGCGCTGGGACCTGATCCTCAGCAACCCGCCCTACGTGGATGCGCCGGACATGGCGGCGCTGCCGGCGGAATACCGGCACGAGCCGGTGGCGGGGCTCGCCGGCGGGGCGGACGGCCTCGACGTGGTCGCGCGCATTCTCGCCGGCCTGCCCACCCGGCTCGCCCCGGACGGGCTGCTGGTGTGCGAGGTGG
>MDTG01120845.1_pt1 | contig 13599 bp, 16 predicted proteins | sample 811421 | NCBI WGS metagenome assembly MDTG01 (sample SAMN05326645, study PRJNA326480) | marine metagenome | isolation source: seawater | place: Pacific Ocean: South East | collected 2011 | reverse complement strand
TAGAAACATACTACATTACCTATCCAAAATTACGCTCATTTATCCAAAGTCAAGTTGATTTTGCTAGAGAACACGGTTATGTATCTACAGTTTTAGGGAGAAGACGCTACCTAAAAGACATCAATTCCCAAAATGCTATAATCCGTGGAGCTGCGGAGCGTAACGCTGTAAATGCACCCATTCAAGGAAGTGCTGCCGATATTATTAAGTTGGCAATGATAGCTATTCAAAAACGGCTAGACAAAGAAAATTGGAGCTCTAAAATGTTGCTTCAGGTCCACGATGAATTGGTTTTTGATGTCCCCAAAACAGAAATTGATTTACTTAAAAATATGGTCAAAACAGAAATGGAAAATGCATTTAAACTCGATGTACCCTTAGTTGTAGATATAGGTATAGGAGCTAATTGGTTAGAAGCTCATTAACTATTCTTTGCAATAAATAAAAGATAGAATAAAATTTAAAAAAAATTTTTCAAAGTAATTTATAATTGTAAATTTGCAGGCCATTGGATTAATTTATCAAATTATTTTGAATACTTTAAGTTACAAAACTATTTCTGCTAATGCGAGTACTGTTAATAAAGAATGGATAGTATTAGACATAAAAGACCTTCCTCTTGGAAGAGTAGCAACAATAATTGCAAACTTTTTGCGAGGAAAATATAAAACCAATTACACCCCCCACGTTGATTGTGGAGATAATGTTATTGTTCTAAATGCTGCATCCATAAAACTAAGTGGGAAGAAATGGGAGCAAAAAGAATATATTCGCCATACAGGATATCCAGGAGGACAGCGCGTTTTAAATGCTACACAACTTCATAAGAAAAAAAACACTCGCCTTCTAGAAAATGCTGTGAAAGGAATGTTACCGAAGAACAAACTGGGTGCAGATCTTTTCAGAAATCTTCGTGTATATGGGGGTGCTGAACACAGACAAGATGCACAAGGTCCAAAATCCATCAATATTAATGATTATTTATAATGGATACTGTTCACACCATAGGTCGTCGTAAAAAATCTGTCGCTCGAATCTTCATTAGCGAAGGAAAAGGTTCAATAACAGTAAATAAGAAAAATTATACTGAATATTTTCCAACTGCAAGCTTACAGTATAAAATTCAGCAACCATTGATTTTGACTAATACAGAGGGGAATTATGATTTAAAGATAACGGTAAAAGGTGGAGGAACCAATGGTCAAGTAGAAGCAGTTCGGTTAGCTATAGCTAGAGCGCTTTGTAAAATCAGCGAAGAGTTTCGTTCTGAGCTTAAACCTAAAGGTTTATTAACTAGAGACCCCCGTATGATTGAGCGCAAAAAATTTGGACAGAAAAAGGCTAGAAAAAAATTCCAATTTTCAAAACGATAATTGGTTTCGTTTTGCCCAAGCAAAACTAAGTTCTTAAATTTATTAACAATAACCTGTTGCTTAAACCGCCAAGGCGGATATTAGTTTAGCATCTAAACAAGCTTGGTTGCTTGTTGCTAATCAAAAGGAACGTAAACTAAAATAAAATGGCAAACCTAGAAGTAAATGACCTGTTAAATGCAGGGGTCCACTTTGGACACTTAACACGCAAATGGAACCCGAATATGGCGCCCTACATATATATGGAGCGCAATGGTATTCATATTATTAACCTATACAAAACTGCTGCAAAAATAGAGGAGTGTAATAAAGCTTTAAAAAAAATGGCAGCAACTGGACGTAAAATTCTTTTTGTCGCAACAAAAAAGCAGGCTAAAGATATAGTTGCTGAAAAAGCAAAAAGAGTTAATATGCCTTACATAACTGAGCGATGGCCTGGAGGAATGTTAACCAATTTTGTCACTATTCGAAAGGCGGTAAAAAAAATGGCTGCCATCGATCGAATGAAAAAAGATGGAACTTTTGAAACCCTTTCGAAAAAAGAACGTCTTCAAGTAGATCGCCTTCGATCAAAGCTTGAGAAAAACTTGGGTTCAATATCGGATATGACTCGGCTGCCAGGAGCAGTTTTTATTGTTGATACAACACGTGAACACATTGCTGTAAAGGAAGCTCAAAAACTTAAGATTCCCATTTTTGCAATGGTGGATACTAATTCTGACCCTAGAGATGTGGATTATGTGATACCTTCCAATGATGATGCTTCAAAATCAATTGATAAAATTTTAGATCTTGTCACAACCGCTATTTCAGAAGGCTTAATTGAACGTAAAAATGAAAAAGAAGGCAGTGCAGATAATGATGCTAAAAATATGGAAGCCGCTGCAAAATCAGAACAATCTGATGTTCCTGCTGAAACTGAAGTATTTGTTGGGAGTGATGAAAAAAAATCTGAAGATCTAGCTGAAAAGGAAGATGATCCTAACAGCAAAGAGATAAAAGAAAAAGAGGCATAAAACAAATAAAAATTAAAAATTGTGAAAATTACCGCATCTGAAGTAAACAAACTACGCAAAACTACCGGCGCAGGAATGATGGATTGTAAAAAAGCGCTTGTCGAAGCTGAAGGAGACTTTGACAAAGCTGTTGAAAACCTAAGAAAAAAAGGACAAAAAGTTGCTGCTAACCGTGCAAATCGTGATTCCTCTGAGGGGGCAGTACTTGCTAAAGTAAATGCAGATAAAACTGCTGGGGTCATTGTTTCAGTAAACTGTGAAACAGATTTTGTTGCTAAAAATGAAAACTATATTACACTTGCAAAAAAACTTACAGATTTAGCACTTGGCCACAAATCCTTAGATAGTTTTTTAGCAGCTGATGTTGATGGCATGACCGTAGCAGAAAAACTTACTGAACAAACAGGTGTTATCGGAGAGAAAATCGAAATTGGGGCTTTTAAAATCTTAAATGCTCCTTTTGTTGGATCTTACATCCATGCTGGTAATAAAATTGCTGCTCTGGTAGGACTATCAAATGTAATTGACAGCTCTGCTGATATAGCTAAAAATATAGCCATGCAAGCTGCTGCAATGAATCCTATTGCCCTTAATGAGGAAGAAGTTGATGCCTCAGTTATTGAGAAAGAGATAGAAATAGCAAAAGATCAATTACGTCAAGAAGGAAAACCTGAAGGGATGTTAGATAATATCGCCAAAGGAAAATTAAAACGTTTCTTTAAAGACAATACATTGGTTAATCAAGTTTATATAAAAGACAACAAAATCTCTGTAAGTGAATACGTAAAGTCTGAGGGAGATATAGAGGTAACTGGATTCGCCCGTGTTTCACTTGTTTAATTTCATTCCCAAATAAGTTTAAAAGCTCTTTTAAAGAAGCTTTTTTATCTTTAATTAATGAAAAAAAAGCGATGCGCTTGGTGTATAGGTGATCCGGTGTATGAGGCTTATCATGATAATGAGTGGGGTTATCCTATTTTTAATGACTCATTAATGTTCGAATTTTTAACTCTTGAAACATTTCAAGCTGGATTAAGCTGGATCACCATTTTAAGAAAGCGAAGAAATTTTAAAATAGCATTTGATAATTTTGACTATCATAAAATAGCTTTATATGATTTACAAAAACAAGAACAGCTTCTTAACAATCCAGGTATCATAAGAAATAGATTAAAGATTTCAGCCTCAATTATTAATGCAAAGGCATTTATAAGAATTCAAGATACAAATGGTACTTTTGCAAACTATATTTGGAATTTTGTTTCTGGTGAACCGATTATAAATACATTTAAACACTTAAGCGAGGTGCCAGCATTTACACCCTTAGCAGAGCAAATCAGTAAAGATTTAAAACAAAAAGGGTTTAAGTTTGTTGGGCCTAGAATTATTTATGCCTTTATGCAAGCTACAGGAATTGTCAATGATCACCTCGTTGATTGTTATCGTCATCCAAAGTTTAATTTAGAAAGGTAAGTCATCATCAACTTCATTAGGATCTCCTTCTGCAGGCTCAAAATCTGAGGGTGGTGGAATTGGTGGCATTTCAGAGGGAGAAATATTTTCTAAGGCTTCAATTCTCCAGCCCTGAACTGAGTTGAAATATTTTGTTTCTCCTTGAGGATTGACCCATTCACGTCCACGGATATTTATTCCAATTTTAACGTTTTGTCCTACTTGGTAAGAATTGAGCAAATCACATTTATCTTTAATGAATTCTACTAGAATGTTTTGAGGATATTGCTCTTCCGTGGTTATTACTAATTCTCTTTTTCTAAAACCATTATTACCGTAGGTTTTTGTCTCATCAATCCATTTTATTTTTCCTGATAGTTCCATAAAACTTTTAGCTTAATGCAAAAATAAGAAAAGTTTTTAGGGCTTCAAGAGCTTTCCATCTAATTTCCTAAATTGAAGTATCTTCGTTTAGGAACATTTTATTATGAAGTTACTTAGTCTCTTAAAATTACAAATTAAAAATAGTTGGCTGGTTTTCACTTTTATTATTGTAGCTCTTATTTTATGGAATACTAATATTCTTTTCAAAAGCTTGCGCCTTCAAGAAAGAAATAAAATGGAATTATGGGCAATGGCTCAAGAAGAATACATTAATAACCCTAAATTAAGCAACTTAACCTTTGAAGTACTCCAACGTTCTGGAATTAATCCCATGATTCAAGTAGATCAATTCGGCAAAATTATTGAAATACGAAATATCAATTGGGAAGAGACTAAGCAAGATTCTTCCGAACTTTATAGAATTTTATTTAAAATTAAAAGAGAAAATGAACCAATATTAATCCAATATAAAGATAGCAATGGTTCTTTAGTTGTTAATCAAAAGCTCTATTATGGAAATTCTTCAATCTTAATGAAGCTTCAATATTATCCTTTAGCATTATTGTTAATTATTTTACTCTTTGGTGCAGTCCTATATTTCATGTATAGAACAGCTCGTATTGCTGAACAAAATAGGCTGTGGGCTGCAATGGCCAAAGAAACTGCTCACCAAATAGGAACACCACTTAGTTCCATGATGGGATGGATTACTTTATTGAAGGAAAAAGAAAAAGAATCTTTACCTATTATTGAAATTGAAAAAGATATTGAACGTCTGAATCTGATTACCGACCGTTTTTCTAAAGTAGGATCTATCCCCGAACTAAAAACATTAGATCTGACTGAGGCAATAAATAAGACCTTAATTTACCTTCAAAAAAGAACTTCAGAGCATGTAAAATTTGAAATTAATCTCCCTAAAGAAAAAGTAGTCATACCCTTTAACCCACAATTAATAAGTTGGACATTAGAAAATCTAATAAAAAATAGTATTGATTCAATGAAAGGTAAAGGGACTCTAAGTGTTCAAATGATTGAACAATCGAAACAAGTCGAAATTTTAGTTTCTGATACTGGTTCTGGAATGAAAAAAGAAATTGTGTCAAAAATTTTTAAACCTGGTTTTACAACAAAAAAAAGAGGCTGGGGGCTTGGTCTTTCATTAGCTAAGAGAATAATAGAAGACTTCCACAAAGGGAAAATAGGAATCCTAAAGACAGTTGTAGGAAACGGTACCTGCTTTCAGGTTATATTAAATAAGAGGCAATAGCACTAGCAATCTTTTGCATCTCTTCAGGATCTAGGGTTATTTTTTTTTTAAAACTAATATCCTCCATATTTTCAATAGGAATAAGATGTATGTGTGCATGTGGAACCTCTAAACCAATGACTGACATTGCAATACGTTTACAAGAAACTACTTGGCGCAATGCTAGCGCAACTTTTCGAGTAAAGGACATCAGGTTCTGATAATCCTTTTCTGATAAGTCAAAAATCTTATCTACTGGTCTTTTTGTGACACATAATATATGTCCTTTTGTGTTAGGATTAATATCTAAAAAAGCATAACAAAAAGAGTCTTCAGCAACTTTGTAACTTGGAATTTCTCCAGAAATAATTTTGCTGAATATTGTTTTCATCATTTTCGAACTATAGAAAGAATTTCTAGTTTAATATCACCATTTGGAACAGATATAACAGCAACCTCTCCTACCTCTTTTCCCAAAAGGCCTTTCCCAATTGGGGAATCTACAGAAATTTTTCCTGATTTTAAATCGGCTTCACTTTGTGCAACAAGGGTATATTTCATTTGCGTTCCATTAGCTTTATTTTCTACTTTTACAGTTGAGAGGACTAATACTTTGGATGTATCTAATTCAGATTCATTTATAATTCGTGCGTTAGCTAGGGTATTTTCAAGCTTAGCGATTTGCATCTCAAGCATGCCTTGGGCTTCCTTAGCAGCATCGTACTCAGCATTTTCACTTAAATCACCTTTATCTCGAGCTTCGGCAATAGCTTCTGAGGCCTTAAGGCGCTCCACGTCTTTAAGTTGATTTAACTCTGCGCGTAATTTTTTTAAGCCTTCTTCTGTGTAATAAGATACTTTACTCATGATTTATACGTTTAATATAAATAGAAAATCCTGCCAAAGGTGGACTTATATTCAAATATACGCATTTGAGATTAGCGACTAAAACATTTCGTAATATCTCCCTAACAGTGGGGCTTAGCTTGCTCTTTTTAGACTGTGGCAAAGAATCTATTCAGCGAAATCCTTATTTTGTTGATATACGTTTCCAAAGGGATTTAAATTTATCTTTACCGCTTTTTAATAGCCTAAACTTCGTTGGAGGCAGTGTTTTAATTCCAGATTTAGGAATTAGTGGCGTTATTGTCTTCAATCTTAATGGAAATACATTTCTAGCATGGGAAGCAACTTGTCCAAACCATAATGTGAAGTCTTGTTCTCTCTTATCTATAAATGGAGTCTTGGCAGAATGTAATTGTGAAGCTTATAGTTACAGTCTTGCAACGGGTCAACTACTCAACCCATCAGAAAACTTAAAGCCTCCTCAAGGGTTATTGTATTATCAAGTTCAAAATTTAAATGGTATCTTAAGGGTATTAAACTAGGTCTATCCCATAAAAATCAATGACTAATATTGGAATTTCATTAAATAATGCTATAATCTTTTTTATAGGATCAATACTTCAATCTGCTCTATGTTTTGGACAACTTTTGGAAGTAGATTATACTAAAGATAAGAGAGAAGAAAATAGCTTTCGAATTCAATTTATCCGAACTGGAATTGTAGGGATAAGTAGTTTGAATCATTTGGACATAACTCTTGAAGCTACCAAACTCAGTTATTATTATAAGAATGGAAGCTATCTTTCTTTTACCTTATATGGAACTAATACATTATGGTTAGGTAACCGTAAAAATCTGCTAAATACTTTTGCTTTTTTAATGAACCCTATTGGAGGGGATATTAACGGATCACTTTTATTTAGTTATCCTCTTTCAAAAAAAGAACTTCAAAATACTAAGATCGCACTATCACTTGGGAAGAAATGGATTCAGGGACAACCTTTACCTAATTTTGAAAGTAACTCGTTTTTTGATAACTATGGGCGTTTGGGATGGATATTTCAAGGTACTTTATCTGATGACGCCCTGACCAATAGCAGTCTTTATTTTTGGACATTCCCTAGCATTTTATTTCATCATGGAACAGCCGAAAGTCGAAGAAAATTTTTTGAAAATAAACTCGATCCATTTTCCTATGGATATGCAATGGAATTAGGATTAGAATATAATACCCAACTAAAAGTTACCCTTATAGGGCAACAAATTCTCAATTCTGACCCCAGTGGGGATTTTGGTCGGCTTGTCGCTCGTTTAATAGTTGGATACCGTTTTTAAAATTGCAGACTTAATCCTAATAAGAAATTAATTCTAGCTTGAGGGTAATATCCTGCGCCTTCAATAGTAGTGACTTGACCCAAAGTTGACCAAGTATCATCATAAGTATAAAAATATCCGTTGGATTCATACTGTGTATTAAAGAGGTTATTAATCAACAATGACAATTGAATTTCTTTGACCCATTTATTGGGTTGCAATCTTAACACTGCATTTAGATCATTGACAAAATAAGCAGGAAGAACAGAGTTTTCTGAGTCTATGTTGCCCATATATTGTTTGCCTACATATTTTGACAAAAACCCAATTTGAAAATGTGAAGAAGGAGCGTAAATTAATGAGCTCCCAGTTACCAAATTAGGTGAATAGGCCAATTGTGTTTTTCCTAAATTTAATAGAAACCCATCACGCTTGAAGAAAAAATCTAAATTTTGATTGCTACTCAACGCAATATTCGGTTGCCATAACCAATTGGAAAAAAGCTTCATTTTAATTTCAACTTCCACGCCCATACGTCTGCTTTTCCCAACATTTTGACGTATAGGAGACCCAACTTCATTAAGTGCACCCGTCAATACTAATTGGTCTTTGTATTGCATCCAGTATAAATTAGCTTGAGCCTGTATTGAAGATGTTTTAATTCTCCATCCGAGTTCAAAGTCATTCAATTTTTCAGGCTTAGGTTCTCCGTTCTCATAATCTGTTCGATTAGGTTCTCTTTGAGCTTTAGCATAAGAAGCATAAAGCTTTTGTCCTGAAGCTAAAGCGTAAGTAAATCCTACTTTAGGATTAAAAAAATTGAATTTATCTTGGATATAGAGAGAACCTGGTCCAGCAACCTCTCCTGAAGCCTCATAGGTAATTGAGCGGATTTGAAAATCAATAAATCCTATAAGTGATTTTGAAATTGCTTGGGTAAGTTTTGCAAAAAAGCTGCCTTCTGTCTTGACTCCTTGATTGAAATAAAATTGGTGGTTTGGTAATACTTCTCCCAAACTTTGCCCCCAGATAAGATTCCCAAAATGATCTCCAATATAGCTACTAAACAAAAAGCCAAAATTAAGACTATTGGTCTCTTTTTGATAATTCAGCCCTAATGACAAAACATAATAGTCATTATCTAACCATTTTTGGGTAATATTTTCAGTATCAGTAACTGTTGTTTCTTCTACTTGAAAAGGACTCAATTTAAGATAATTAAAACTAGTATTACCTGCAAAACTGACATTTTCATTGTACCATAAATCATTATACTCCTCATAAAAGCCAATACCATGGGTATAATTCAAACCTAAAGTTAGATTCCAAAATGGATTTAAACGTTCGTTCCAATGGAATTGGAAATGCTGCTGAGAATAATTATCGACTTGATTGTCATAAAATTCAACCCTGTTACCACTCATATCGTAAATCTCTCCTGCCGGGTTATAAGTTCTATTTGATTCAAGCCTACTCGCATCTATACCATACCAAGATTGGTAAGTAATTTCTTGGCCTCCAAATACTAATGCCTTCATAAGTGTATTTTCATCCTCAAAAGTTGCCTGAAAGAAATATGACCCCAAATTTGAAAAGGATCTATCAATATAGCCATCAGAATTAATTTGAGACAATCGGCCAGAAAAAGTAAAGCCATCATTTAAAGTTCCTGACGAAAATTGAAGTGTGTTTTTCAGTGTATTAAAACTACCTATGCTAGAAGCGAGAGAGGCAAATGCTTTCTTCTTTACACCATCAGTTTGTATATTTAAACTGGCTCCAAATGCTGCCGAACCATTTGTAGAAGTTCCAACACCACGTTGCAACTGCAAGACCTCTATCGAGGAAGCAAAATCGGGTAAATTAACCCAAAAAGTCCCTTGTGATTCTGCATCATTATATGGTATACCATTAATAGTAACATTGACCCGAGTAGCATCACTTCCCCGTACTCGAATTCCAGTATAGCCAATCCCCGCCCCAGAATCACTCGTTGTAACTACTCCAGGAAGATAATTTAATAAAATAGGTATGTCTTGTCCTAAATTCCTTGGTGCGAGATCTTCTTTAGATACATTAGTAAATGTTACTGGAATATCTTCCTTTGCACGAATTCCACTTAATAAGACTTCGTCAAGACTAATGGTTTCTAGAGAGTCTTTTAGATTTTCTAAATTTGGATTTTGCCCTTCAAGTAGTAGGAAGCTTAAAATAAAGAAAAGGGTTAATCGTAAAGTCTTCATTTGAATGTGTTTATTCAAATAAAAGGGGTTATTATTCGCTATTAATTATTTTAAAAATTTTCCCTTGACAGCATTACCTGTCTAGGTTCAATGGGTATGATCTCAGCCGTTTTGTGGCACCCCTTTGAGATTTTGTAAAGATAGTTAAAAATCTTTATCGTATTAAATCTATTATCGATTTTACAGGGTTAAAAGTTTCCGGGGGAAGTTCGATAAAAACTGTATTCCATTCTGCCATTGCTCCGTTCCATAAACCCGGCCATTCTAATATGGTAATATTTTTATTTTTTTTTATTTTTTTACTTATCATCGTACGCTTTTCATCTCTAAAGTCATGAAGTGAAAATTTTTCTCCACGATAATCAATAATTCCACACGCCATAATTACTGGATTAAAATGTGTACTATTTGAAATTACTTCTGCGTGTTCCTCAACTTTGGTATCCAGTTCTACACCTTCAATAATTTGTAGGCTTTGCCCTCTCAACTCCTTTTTCCAAAAAGGTCCTCCTCCAACCTCACCTTCGTTTTTTATCATTCCACAGATACGAATTGGTCTATGTAAATAGTCAAAAAGTACTTCATGTGAAAGTTTACTTTTAATTTTAAGATTAAACTTGGGGTCAAAATTCTTCTGGATAAATTCGGTAATGGGTTTAAGATTTGCTAACTCCTTGGATTGTTCCAAAATATTTAAATGAATAAAAAGTGTTTTTTGAATGGAAAGCAATTTCCCTGCTAATATTTTCATCCACTTTTCCCCCAATTGATTTGCTTCACCGAGAAGTATATTGTCAATATTTTTTATCCAAATACAATCTGCATCAAGATGATTAATATTTTCAAGTAGGGATCCATGTCCTCCTTTCCTGAATGCTATCGAACCTCCTTCATTACGAACCCATTGCTTATTTTCATCTATAAAGGGCGTATCCGTTAAACGATTTTGATGAGAATATTCAACTAAAAATGAGATTTCATCTTTTACTCCTGTTTTTTGTTGAAAAGCATTAAGAGCTATGTCAAATAATTTCCGGTGGTTTTTATCAATAGTTAGATGAAGGGGTACTATACTTTTTTGTTGACTCAAATGAATCGCCTCAAGCAGTTGTGCTTCAAAAGGTGTCCATTCTTGATCATTTTCATCAATAAAAAATGGGATTAATCCTTTTGGATAAGTTTCAAAACGAGATAAAATTAAATGGATGAACTTCTTAAAATAAATTTCGTTGTTATCAATTAGTTTTTGTTTATTCTTAGAAATTTTTGAATTAATTGTGTCAAAAAAAGGAAGTTTTTTTAGGTCTTTTTTCAATTTGCTTAACAAATTCCCCTTAGATGATTCCAAATAAGTATAAAAGTTAAAATCAATTTGCCTGTTTGCTTCTTGAAAAGCATATAGTGGCGCAAACATTCTACTGGCTGCGCCTGAAGCTGGAACAAATTTCACCCATCTTTTCTTATCAGACTGATTATTAAATAGATCTAAAGCCTTCTTTATTTCTTGATTATCCATCTGCAGTATTCCATCCCCTAAAGAAGCTGGTCTAATACCAGATATTAAATTCTTCTCTCCAATAAGGTACTCGTACTGTCTTTGGATGAGTTCTGTAGATCTTCCACTAGCTTTAAGCTCTTTGTTATCTGACTCAGAAATCATTTTTAACAATTAATCTTTTTAGGATTTCTTTGGCCTGAATCATTCTTTGTCTATGGGTCCCTTTAATTAAATGATAAGGTACTTTTTTCTTATCTAATATCCTTTTAAAATATAGAAACATCTCTTCTCTATTGTTAGGTCGATCTCGCAAGTTATCTGCTTCCCAGGGAACGTCAATATCTGTTAAAAAATAGTGTTCGTATTTAAATGTCTCAACATAATACTCAATTTCCGGGGCACAATAACCTTGAAAATGTGTTTCTGACCAAGCTTTAGTAACTAATATATTAGTATCACAAAAAACAAAATCTCTAGCATACTTTAACGCTTCATTTTCGTTTTTGATTTGACCTTCAGCTATAATAATTAGATCTTCTAGGTTACAAATTTCCCTTTTTTTATTCCACTTCTCTTCAAGATAGTTTCTGGCAAATTCTGGAACCCAAGAGGTTTGATAAGCTTCTGCCAAGGCTTTAGCTAAAGTTGTTTTCCCTGTTGATTCAGGTCCGTACAAAACTATTCTTAAACAATCTGTTTCTTGCTGTTGTAACTTCTTTTCCATTGTATGTATCCAAATATAGCAATAAGGGTAAATATAAGATACTGAATACTCGTGAACCATAAGCCTTTAAATAGATATAATGGAATCGATATTAGGTCTCCTACAATCCATAAAATCCAGTGTTCTATTTTTCTTCTTGCCATAAGCCACATTGACACAAAAAATACAGCGGTTGTAAATGCATCTATTGGAGCTGTCAAATCATTCCACTTATTGGAAAGAATATAAATAACTATTACAAATAAAACTGATCCTGCAAAAAGTAAAATGCCCAAATTAATTTCCTTCTTATTGATTTTACCAATTGGGTTTAACACTTTATCACCCTCTTTTTGTCCCCAAAAATACCAGCCATAAATGCTCATTATGAAAAAATATGCATTGATTAACATATCTCCTAGAAGATTTGCTTTAAAAAGGATATAGACAAAAATTGCGGTAGAAAGCATTCCTGTTGGATAGACCGAAATATGGTCCCTTTTGGCAAACCAGACACTCAGCAATCCTAAAACAACCCCTAAAACTTCTAGAACAATATCTAAAACTTCATGATTCGTATAGGATTCAATTAAAAAATCAAAAACTGGGTTCGTATTGGCTATGATCACCTTTGACTATTTTTAGATGTAACATGACTGCCTTTTCCTCTTGAAATGTTTTCTTAACTAAGGGGATCAAACCTTCCATTACTGAATCAAAATCACCATAAATCTGAGTGCTTAAAGGATTTTCTTTAATTTCAAATCCTAAAGCTCTTAGTCGCATTATAAATAATTTGATAGTGGGAACAAACTCTTTTTTTAGAGGAATTAAGGTCAATTCTAATGAAAGTTTCATAAGCTGTCATTTTTTATAGTTGCCAAGCTTAGGCAAAAATCTTTAAAATATCTGAAGTGTAAGGAGAAAAAGTGAGTTTCTCCATTGTTAAATATTAAGCCTATTCCTTCAGGATCCATTGGATTAAAGGGTGCTACACGCAATTGTGTTTTAAATTGGATTCCTGGTTTGCGAAAGATCTTATAAAGTGCTTCCTTAGCTGTCCAAATTTGTGTTAAATAGAAAGTATCACTGCACTTTACAGGGTCATCAGTTTCATTTTTGTGTAAAAATCGCGGAGCTATTTTCTTAATTTTCTCTTGATAATGCTCCAGATCAATACCAACTGGAGTCGATGCGATTACAACTGCTGCTACATCCTTTGTATGACTAATTGAAAGACATCTTCCATCAATAAGAAAAGGCGCTCCATTTTCATCATATTTTTGTGCTAAAGGGTCCACATCAAAAATTTTTAAAAGTTGTTTTATTGCTAAATATCCTTTTCTGTGATCAGTACTTTTCCTTTGAGAAAGTGTTTTTAAAGCTTGTTTTGAAAGGGATAAGCCCTTTTCAAGTTCTTCTTCAGGCTCTGAAATGTTCCAAACCGCAATTTGAGTTTTTTCATCTATAGATTCTCTATAACATTCAGGCATTTGAAATTGCTTAGAAAGGTTGTACTTT
>MDTG01050847.1_pt1 | contig 13599 bp, 8 predicted proteins | sample 811421 | NCBI WGS metagenome assembly MDTG01 (sample SAMN05326645, study PRJNA326480) | marine metagenome | isolation source: seawater | place: Pacific Ocean: South East | collected 2011 | reverse complement strand
GGGTGGCGGCTCCCTCCTCCCACTGCGTCGCGTCCACGGGAGCCGGAGCAGGCGCCGCTGCGCCCCCCTCCCACTGCGTCGCGTCCACGGGAGCCGGAGCAGGCGCCGCTGCGCCCCCCTCCCACTGCGTCGCGTCCACGGGGGCCGGAGCAGGCGCCACCGCGCCCCCCTCCCACTGTGTCGCGTCCAGCGGCGCGGACGCGGCCGCAGCGGCGCCCTCCCACTGCGTCGCGTCGACCGGAGCCGGCGCGGACGCGGCCGCAGCGGCGCCTTCCTCCCACTGCGTCGAGTCCAGCGGAGCCTGCGCGGACGCGGCCCCAGCGGCGCCCTCCTCCCACTGCGTCGCGTCCAGCGGCGCCGCAGCAGGTGCAGGGGCCGAACCCTCCTCCCCCTGCGTCGCGTCCAGCGGCGCCGCAGCAGGCGCCGGGGTCGAGCCTCCCTCCTCGTCGCGCGGGAGGCTGAGCACCCCCTGGTAGCGGAGCGTCGAGCGCGGCGCGGGCGAAGCAAAGGCCTCGAGCTGAGCCAGGCTGAACCCGCCGCGCTCCACGAGCACGTCACGCGCCGGGCGCGGGTCGACCGCGACGGCCTCGGCCTGGGCCGGGCTGAGGGCGCCCGCGGCCACCATGCGTTGCAGGAGCTCCCGATCGCCCACTAGTGCCGTGCCCCAGAAGTTCCGGTACGGCTGCTGCGGTCGCTTGCGAGCGACAGCCAGCGCGCCTTACTAGGTGGCGCCCCTGACAGGGTCATGAGCGTGTAGCTCATACAGGCGCCAGCTAGTGCTGGCGCGCGGTCGCAACCGAGCGACGCCCAGATGGGGGGTCTGGGGGGGCGCAGCCCCCCCAGAAGACACCTAGTGCTGCGCAGCGAGGCCTCAACACCTGTACCGGTACTTCTGATGCGCAGCACTAGCGAGCCAGATAGGCCTCGGCGACCGCGAGGGCCGCGGCCTCCTCCTCCAGGGAGGCGCCCGGCTGGAGCTCGTGTCCGTCGAGGCGAGCCAGCGCGCGGATCGCGGCTCGGCGCACCACGGCGTGGCTGTCGTCGAGGGAGCGGGCCAGGGCGGCCCGCCCGCGCTGAGTCCACTCGGCCAGCTTGGCGGGCGCCTTGGGCCAGCCCTCCTGCGCCTTGCCGGCCTGAGCCGCGAGCGCGTCGCGCACCAGGTCTCCCAGGGCCTCGACCAGGGTTCGCCGCACGAAGGCGTGGCGCGCGAACTTGGGCGGCTTGGCGGGCGGCTGCGCCTTGCGCGCGGCTTGCTTGCCGCCGCGGGTCCGCGTCCCGCCCTCGTCCTCTTCCTTGGGCTTGGCCGCCTCCCCCGGCTTCTTCTTGCTCGGCGGGTCCAGCCAGCGAGCCAGGAGCGGCAGCGCTCCCCAGGTCCGCCCGCGGGCCCAGCGGCGCGCCACGTCACCCAGGTGGCTGCCGTTGAAGCGCCGGGCCTTGCCCAGCCCGGTCTTGACGTCGACGCGCTTGACGTGCGCGAAGTCCTTCAGGGCCGCCTGGACCTGCTTGCGCGCGTCCTTGACCCCGAGCTGGAGCAAGCTCCCCGCGGCGTGCAGCCGGAGCGCGCTCTTGGCGTCGCCCTCGCAGAGCGTCTTCAAGGCGGCGCGCAGGTCGGCGTCGTCGAGCCGGCGCTCGCCCGCCAGCGCGACCGCGCGGCTGCGCAGGCCCTGCAGCTCCTTGGTCTCGGTGGTGGCGAGGTCCACCAGCATCGGGTCGGTCACCCGGTGCTCGATCCGCAGCACCTCGCGCGCGAGGGCCACGTTGGGCTCGAGCATGGCCTCCCGCAGACGCCCCACGACCTCCGGGTCCCCCCGGCGCAGCCGGACCAGGTCCAGCGCGCGGCGCACGTCCTCGTCCTTGGCCACGCCCTCGAGGCGGCGCAGCAGCTCGTCGACCTTCTCGTGCTGCAGGAGCGCGATCGCCTCCACCAGGGCGGCGCGGATCCGCACGTGGTCGTCGGCGAAGGTCGGCTGGACCAGCTCCAGCAGGGTCGCGTCCTGCAGGCGACCGCGGGCGCGCAGGACCGGGATCCGCAGCACGTGCGCCGAGGTGCGCCCGATCTTGCGCAGCGCGGGGAGCCCGCGGGCGTCGCCCAGCTCCCCCAGCGCGTCGGCGCAGGCCACCGCGACCGTGCCGTCCTTGTGCATCAGCTGGCCGAGCTCGAGCGCGCTCAGGGGCGCGCCCCGGCGCCCGCTCTCGCGCACGGCCCGGCTGCGCTCCTTGATCCCGAAGCGCGAGCGCGGGTCGAGGGCCTCTCGCAGCGCGTCCTGGGCGACGCCGGCCCGCAGCTCCGGGTGGCGCAGGTCGAGGATCGCCCGATAGGCCCGCTGCGCCTTGCGGTAGTGCTTGCCCCGGTAGGTGCGCTCGAAGAGCTCGACCACCTCGCGCTCGACCTCGAACCAGCCGAGCAAGAGATGGTTCCCGTCGGCCGCCAGCTCCCACACCCGCTGGAACTCGTCCTGGTAGAGCTTCTTGAACACCCCGCGCAGCTCGAGGTAGGCCGCCCGGTCCCCCTCGAGCGCGAAGGCCGGGATCAGCCCCACCGCCGCGTAGCGCAGCTTGGGCTCCAGGCGCGCCTGCTGGGCCAGGTTGGTGATCAAAGGCAGCAAGCGCGGGTCGAGGCGGCGGTGCAAGGTGACGAGCAGCGCGCGCAGGTCCTCGGGGCGCTTGCTGAGCAGGCGCTCGCCGCCGACCGCCACCAGGGCCTCGGTCGGCACGCCGAGCTTCTTGCCCACCTTCGCCAGCTTACGCAGCACCCGCTTGGGCAGCTGCTTGGGCTTGCCCTTGTCCTTGCTCTGCGCGGCGAGGGGCCCAGCGCAGCAGAGCAGCGCCAGCAGCGCCGCGAGCGGAAGGTGTCGCCTCACTGTCCTCCTCCGGCCTCCAGGCGCTGGAGGAGCGTGCGGGTGCGCTGGTCGTTGGGCTCGCGCTCGAGGATCGCGCGGGCCGTGGCCTTGGCCTCCTCCAGCCGCCCGACCTCGACCAGGAAGGGGAGCAGGCGCCGGCGAATGGCCGTGGCCTCGGGCGGCACCTTGCTGAGGATCTCGCCCAGGATCCGGTTCGCCTGCTGGAGCCGCCCGAGCTGGATCAGCGCCATGATCGCGTCGAAGTGGACCGAGAGCGAGAGGCTGCGCCCGCAGCTCTCGTAGGCCTTCTGGGCGCTGCCCACGTAGTTGAGGATCTGCTTCCACTCCCCCAGCTCCTTGAGCACGCGCGTGTAGGCGACGCCGGCCTCGACCTTGAAGGGCTGCACGCGCAGCGTGTGGCGAAACTGCGAGGCCGCCGGCTTGCGCCGACCGCGCCGGGCGAGCATTTGGCCGCGCAGCAGGTAGACCGTCTCCAGCTCGGGCGAGAGCTGCTCGGCGAGCTGCAGGTGCCGCTCTGCCTCCTCGTAGCGGTCCGCCAGCAGGAGGAAGAGCGCCTTCGCCGAGTGCGCCATGCCCGAGTTCGGGAAGCGGCGCACCGCCTCTTCGGCCATGCGCTGACCCTCCTCGCGCCGGGGCGGCTCGATCTGGGTCATCAGGGTCGCCGCGAAGCCGAGCACGTGCGGGTCGTTGCGTCCGGCGCGCACGTAGCGATCCATGAGCTCGGGGACGGTCGGGTCCGCCGGGTTCTCGATCCGGATCCGGATCAAGCGCTCGAGCAGGAGCGTCGAGTTGGGCGCCTTCTCGAGCCCCTCTGCGTAGAGGTTGCGCCCCTGAGTCCCCTCGCTGCCGAAGTAGACCCGGTCGGCCTCGAGCGCGAGCCCGAGCCCGTCCTTGGGGTCCTTGGCGAGGCGGGCCTTGGCGTAGGGCTCGATCACGGCGAAGCGGCGCGAGCCGACGCCGAGCTCCTCGTAGCGGCGCAGGACGCGCCCGTAGGGGACCACCTCCGCGGGGTTCATCTTGTCGACGGACTCTTGCAGGATCCGCACCGCGGCGTCGTACTCGTCGCGAGAGAGGTAGTCGTCGACCCGGGCGTTGATCACGGTCGGGTCGGTCGGCGAGGTCGCCAGGGCGCGCTGGAGCGTGGCCTCGGCCCGATCGGGCATGCGCAGCGCCCGGTAGATCCGAGCCAGGTTGATCAGGATCCCCGAGGACGTCGGGTTGCGCTTGAGCGCCCGCTCCAGGTCCTGCTGCGCGCCGGCCAGGTCGTCTTGACTCGAGCGGATCTGAGCCCGCAGCTCGAGCGCGTTGGGGTGGTTGGGGTCGAGCGCCAGCGCGCTCTCGACGTCGTCGAGGGCGCGGGTGACGTCCTTGTAGAACACCAGCTGGTAGCTCGCCCGCGAGGACCAGGCGCCGGGGTCGTGGCGGTCGAGCTGGATCACCTGGTTCAGCGCCGCGAAGGCCTCGTCGTGGCGCCCGAGGCCGAAGGAGACCATGCCCCTGAGCGACCAGGCCGCCGCCTGCCAGGGCCCGTCCTGGTCGCAGAGCCGGACCAGCTCGGCCAGGTCCTGCTCGGCGCTGGGCTCCTCGCGCAGGGTGCGGATCAAGACCTCGACCAGACGCCGCCAGGGGCCGCGCTCGCTCTCCCGGAGCGGGTTGGCCTGCACGTAGCCCTCGAGGAGCGCGGCGACCTCGGCGTTGGTCTTCTGGTCGCTGCGCGTCAGGCGCCGCGCCAAGCGGAAGGCGGCCTCGGCCCCGAGCTCCCCCTTGTCCTCGTCCATGACCGCGCGGAAGTCGGCCTTGGCCTCCTCGAAGCGCTGCAGGCGCACCCGGGTCAGCCCGCGCAGGATCCGCAGGTCGAGGCGGCTGGCGTCCTGACCGAGGGCCGCCGTGCAGGCCTCGAGGCGCTCGCGGAGGGCCCCGCGGTAGGCCTCGCCGGGCGCGAGCTGGGGGATCGACTTGGCCAGCTGGGCCAGCTTGCCCAGGGGCCCTTCGACGCCCGGATCCCCCGGCGTCTGCGTGGCCTGCGGCCCGCCCCCGCCGCTCGTCGCGCTCGGGACCGGGGTCGCGGTCCCGATCCGGCCTCCCCGCGTCTTGCGCGCCACGAAGGCGCCCAGGCCGGCCACGCCGACCAGGACCGCCCCCGCGGCCAGGACCTTGAACACCGCCAGCAGGTTCCCCGCCGCGCCGCCGCGCCGCCGCGCCAACACCGGCTGGCCCTGCAGGTAGCGGTCGAGGTCGTCGGCGAGGTCCCCCGCCGTGCGGTAGCGCTGCAGGGGGTCCTTCTCGAGGCACTTGAGCACCACCGAGTCCAGGTCGCCCTTGGTCGCCGGGTTCAAGCTCGAGGGGCGAGGCGGCGAGGCCTCCACGATCTTCTTGCTCAGCTCGATCTGGGTCTCCGCGTTGAAGGGGAGCGCGTTGGTGAGCATTTGGAAGAGCACCACCCCGAGCGAGTAGACGTCCGCGCCGCCGGTCAGGTCGTGCCCGCGGCCGGACGCCTGCTCGGGGGACATGTAGTAGGGCGTGCCCAGGACCGCGCCGCTGCGGGTCAGGCGCGAGACGTCGAGGGCGGTGTCGCGCACGAGGCCGAAGTCGGTCAGGAGGGGCGTCCCGCTCGGGTCGACCAGGATGTTGTCCGGCTTGACGTCGCGGTGGATCACGCCCCGCTCGTGGGCGTGCTGGAGCCCGAGCGCCACGTCGCGGGCCACCTCGACGGCCCGCCGCAGCGAGAGGCGCTTGTGGTCGATCAGGTCCGAGAGGGGCTGGCCCTCGACGAGCTCCATCGTGAAGTAGAGGTGGTCGCCGAAGTCGCCCGTGTCGTAGACCCGCACGATGTTGGGGTGGCTCAGCTTGGCCAGGGCGCCCGCCTCGCGCATGAAGCGCTTGACCTGGCGCTCGCTCGCCTTGGCCCCCGAGAGCAGCACCTTGAGCGCCACGTCCCGTCGCAGGGAGCGCTGGTGCGCGCGCAGGACCACGCCCATGCCGCCGCGCCCGAGCTCCTCCTGGATCTCGTAGTCCCCGACGCTCATGCCGGGGCCGATCCGGTGGCTCTTCCAGCTGCTGCTGCCGCTGAAGTCGCTGGCCCGCATCCGGACCGAGCCGGTGGTGGCGTCGAAGGGACGGAAGCTCTGCTCGCCCTGCCAGCGCCCCGAGCCCGGGGTCGCCATGCCCGGCCCGAAGGCCGAGCCGCCGCCCTGCGGCCCATAGGCCGACCCGCCGCCCGGGGCAGCGCCGCCCGGACCAGCGAAGGCGGAGGCGCCGCCGTTGCCGGGTCCCCACGAGGACCCGTTGGCGGGCGGCGTCGAGCCCCAGGACGAGTCGGGGCGCGTGTCGTGCTGAGCGCGCACCCAGCGCGCCGAGTCGGGGGTCGTGCCGCGACCCGGCGCGAAGCGCCCGGAGTCGTCGTCGGGCCCGAGCAGCGCCAGGGGCGCCCCGCAGCGGTGGCAGCTCCAGGGGTCGTGCGGGAGGAGCTCGTGCGGGCCGCAGCGCAGCCCGCAGCCGGCGCAGATCAAGCGCGCGCTGACGGCCTGCTGGCTGAGCGTCTGGACCCGGCCCGGGTGCAGCCCGCGCCCGAGCAGGACCTGGCTGAGGGGCTGGTTGCTGGCCTGCGCCTGCTGGAGGCACTGGTGTAGCGCTGCCTCCGCCAGCAGTTGCTGCTGGATCGCGAGCTTGCCGAGGATCAGGTCGACTACGCTGACCATGAGCCCCCAGCGTACCGCCTCCGGCCCGCCTGCGCCCCCCAGAGGCGGCCCAGAGGACTCTTTACTGCTCCTGGAAGCGGATCCTCATCCAGTCGCCCTTCTTGGAGCCGGTCGCGAGCTTGAAGATCACGGGGCTGCCGTCGAAGCGCCAGGTGGCGACGTGGCGCTTGGACTGGCCGACGCCGACGAACTCCTGCTCCTCGTGCGGAAGGGCCATTCCCGCCTCATCGAGGAGGCTGACCCGGAACCAGGTCGCCTCGTTGACGCTGCTCGGGTCGGCGCTCGACTGGACGTCGATCACGAGCTGGACCAGGCCGACCGGCGGCTGGGCGACCTTGAAGTAGCGCGCGCCCTGCTTGGCCTCGAGGTAGACCACGATCGGGTCGCTGAGGTCCCGCTCGCTCGGGGTGTCGAGGTCGCCGCTGAGGTCGGCCTCGCTGCCCCAGCCGCGCGGAGGACGCGGACCGCTGGGGGCCGGCTGCGGCGCCCGGTCGCGCGGGCGAATGGCCGTGCGCGGGGTGTTCCGTCGTCCGCCGAGCAGCGCGTCCTCGACCATGGCCTGGGTCAGGCCCTCGGGGACGGCGAAGCGCTGGCGGTCGATCGGGTTGCGGGGCGTGGGGTAGGTGAACCAGATCTCGAGCGCGCCCGGGCTGCTCGGCGGGCTGAGCCGCTCCCAGCGGTCGAGGATCACATCGCAGGTCTCGGGGTCGGCGGTGCCGAAGATCGGCACGTTGGCGACGGCCTGATAGCTGCCGTAGCGGCACACCACGTGGCACTTGTCGGGCACGTGGCTGAGGCCCTTGGCCAGCGCCGTCACCTTGAGCACCGGCTCGCCCGGGTTGGGCATCTCGACGCTGCGGATCTCCCCCCAGGCGCAGCCACCCAGGAGGGCGACCGCCAACAGACTCAGCCAGCGTGCCTTCATTCCTGATCCCCTTGTTGCTCCTGAACGGCGTCGAGGGTGTCCTTGATCGCCCCCACGACCTGATCGAGCTCCTCCTCGCTGATCACCAGCGGGGGGAGCAGACGCAGGACGCGCGGCCCGGCGCCGATCGCGAGCACGCCGCGCTCGCGCAGGCCCGCGATCACGGGCGCCACCTTGAACTTGAGCTCGACCCCGAGCATCAGGCCCAGCCCGCGCACCTCGCGGATCGAGGGGTGATCGAGCCCCTCGAGGGCGCCCCGCAGGCGCGCGCCGAGGGCCTCGGCCCGCCCGGGGAGGTCCTCTTCGATCATGGCCTCGAGCACCGCCAGCGCGGCGACCGAGGCGATCGGGTTCCCCCCGAAGGTCGAGCCGTGCATGCTCGCGCCGATCGCCCCGACGCGCTCGCCGATCAGGACGGCGCCCATGGGGATCCCCGCTGCGAGGGCCTTGGCCAGGCAGACCAGGTCCGGCTCGAGGCCGTGGTGCTGGTAGGCGAAGAGCTTGCCGGTCCGGCCCATGCCCGACTGGACCTCGTCGACCGCGAAGAAGGCGCCGTGCTTGCGGCACAGCTCCTGCGCGCCGCGCAGGTAGTCACCGCTGCCGGGGCGGACGCCGCCCTCGCCCTGGATCACCTCGAGCAAGACCGCGGCGGTCTGGTCGTCGACGACCTCCTCCAGCTTGTCGAGCTTGTCGTAGGGCACGTGGACGAAGTGCGGGATCAGCGGCTCGAAGGGCTCCTTGTACTTCTTGTTCCAGGTCGCCGAGAGCGCGCCCATGGTCCGGCCGTGGAAGCCGCGCATGGCGCACACGATCTTCTGGCGGCCCGTGACCAGGCGCGAGAACTTGATCGCGCCCTCGTTGGCCTCGGCCCCCGAGTTACAGAGGAAGACCCGCTGGGCCACGCTCAGCTCGCAGAGCTTGCCCTGCAGGCGCGCGCGCGCCTGGTGGTGATAGAGCTCGGAGCACACGGTCAGGTTCTTGACCTGCTCGCTGATCGCGGCGACCACGCGCGGGTGGCTGTGGCCCACGTTGGCGCAGCCGATCCCCGACACGCAGTCGATGAACTCGTTGCCGGCCGCGTCCCAGAGCCGCGCGCCCTGGCCGCGCACCAGGGGCGCGCCCTGCTTGTTGTAGGAGCCGCAGGAGGTGTTGTCCTCGAGCGCCATCAGCTCCTCGACGCTCAGGTTGTCGATCGTGGTGGTCATGTGATCACCGTGCCCTTTCCGGCGAGCGCCGCGCGGATCGGCTGCTCACCTCTGCTGTCGCCCAGGATCACGCGCTTGGCCCCGGCCTCGAGGGCCTCGCTCGCGCCGAGGAGCTTGATCCGCATGCGCCCCTGGGCCCACTTCTCCTGCGCCATGGGGATCTCGTGGCGCGCGAGGGTCTCGACGAGCGAGGACTCGTCGGGGAACTCGCGCAGGACCCCCGGGACGTCGGAGAGGATCACGAGCGTCTCGGCCCCGAGCGCGCCTGCGATCGCGGCCGCGGCGCGGTCCCCGTCGACGTTGATCGCCTCCGAGGCGTCGCTGATCGCGGGCGGCGTGACGACCGGCCAGTAGCCGGCCTCGGTTAGGAGCTGGATCAACCCGGTGTTGACCCGCTCGACCTTCCCCGTGTAGGTGTCGCGCAGGACCCGCTTGCGGCCGGTCTTTGGGTCGACCACCTTGAGCGCCTTCTTGCGCGGGCCCTCCAGCAGGCGCCCGTCGATCCCCGACAGGCCAATCGCGTTGACGCCCAGCGCCTGCAGGCGCTCGACGATCCCCTTGTTCCGCTTGCCGCAATAGACCATCTCGAAGATCTCGAGGGTCCGGCGGTCGGTCTTGCGGCTGGTGTAGCCCGAGGCCGAGGTCACGAACTCGGGCGGGTGCCCGAGCTGGGTCGCGACCTCGTTGGTCTCGGCCGAGCCACCGTGGACCAGCAGCCAGGGCTGGCCCTCTTGCGCCAGGGCCGCGAGGTCGGCGCACACCGCCTCGTCCTTGACCCCCGCAGCTCCTCCGACCTTGACGACTAGCACGCGCTCCTCCTGGGAGACCCCCCGACGAGTGAAGGCCCAAAGATTAACCGACCTCCGCAACCGATCGAAAAGGAGATAGGGACGCTGCGGGATGTTTCTGACCGCATTTGCGACCAACATGTAGGTGTCGCCGGAGGCGACCAGGAGTCAATGCCCAGCCCGAGCCAGCAGAGCGCCAAGCGGACCCTCGGCCCTTACCAGCTCCTCGAGGAGCTGGGGCGGGGCGCCTATGGGATCGTCTATCGCGCCCAGCGCGAGGGGGGCGAGGAGGTCGCGCTCAAGGTGCTGCTGAAGTGCGAGGGCGAGGCGGTCCGGCGCTTCCAGCGCGAGGCGGAGATCACCTCGCGCCTGCAGGAGCCGGGGATCGTGCGGACCCTGGACGTGGGGCAGGACGGGCGCCACCCCTACTTCGCCATGGAGCTCTGCCCTGGCCCGACCCTCAAGGACCGCCTCCGCGAGGGCCCCCTCCGCCCGAGCGCCGCCGCCGAGCTGGTGGGACACCTCGCGCGGGCGGTCGCGGCGGCTCACCAGTGGGCCGTAATCCACCGCGACCTCAAGCCGGGCAACGTGATCCTGGACGCCAAGCGCGGCCCCCGGATCACCGACTTCGGCCTCGCCAAGGACACGGCCCGCGAGCGCCTGACCCATACGGGCGACGTGCTGGGGACGCCGGTCTACATGGCGCCCGAGCAGATCACCGGGCGCCGGATCGACCACCGGATCGACGTCTACGCGCTGGGGGTCCTCCTCTACGAGTGCCTCTGCGGCTCGGTGCCCTACTACGCGCCCGACATTCAGCAGCTGGCGCGCATGATCGAGGCCGGTCGCCCCAAGCCCCTGCGCGAGCAGCGCCCCGAGATCCCGCCGGAGCTGGAGGCGATCTGCCTGCGCGCCATGGCCCGCGACGTCGACGAGCGCTACCCAACCGCCAGCGCGCTGGCCGACGCCCTCGAGGAGCACGCGCCCAAGCACCTCGCCCAGACCTCTCCGGCCAAGCGCACGCTCAGCGAAGACGTGAGCCCCGCCCCGAGGAGCCCGCTGCGAGTCACGCCCCTGACCCTCGTCGCCGCGGGCGCGGCCGCCCTGAGCGCGCTGGGCCTGGTGGCGAGCCTGCTCTACGCCCGCGGGCAGCAGGAGGCGGGTCAGGCCGCGGGCCGGGAGGCCGGCCGCGCGGAGGCGCGCGCCGAGGTCCTGGGGGAGCTGGCAGGCCAGCTCCTGGCCGAGGCCGAGCGGCAGCACCAGCAGAACGTGGACCTGACCACTCAGGAGCGCACGCTGGCGCGGGTCGAGCTGCTCGATCCGAGCCGGGCGCCCGAGGTGGCGCGCCGGCGCGAGCTGGTCCAGCGCGAGCGCGAGCGGCGAGCGCGGGTCGAGGAGCTCCAACAGCGGATCGTCGCGGGCAACCGCGAGGGCAAGAGCGCCGAGCTGGTCCAGCGCGACCTCAACCAGCTCGAGGCCGAGCTGCGCGAGGGTCCGCTCCTGCCCGAGGCCAAGGCCCTCGCCGCCAAGGAGGGCGAGCTGCTCGAGCTGCGCAAGCGCCTGGCGCTCGCGCTGAACGAGCTCAACGCCCTGGACCTGCAGCGCGGGACCTCGACGCTGGTGGCGCTGCTCGAGGAGATCCGCGACCTGCGCGGCAGCGCGGACGCGATCCGGCTCGAGGCCCTCCGCGGGGCGCTGGCCTGGATCGAGCGCGAGCTGCGCCGCTTCCCCGAGGGCTTCGTGCTCCTGGTGTGGAAGGGCTTCGTCCAGCTGCGCATGGGCCAGGTCGAGGAGGCCGTCAAGACCTGGAGCTCGATCCCCGAGTCCCGCGAGGCCAGCCGCTACATCCACGAGCTGCGCGAGCGCGGGCTCGCGACCCGAGAGGAGAGCGACGCCCTGAGCAAGGTCCTGCCTTGGACCCAGTGGCGAGGCCCACGGGGTCGCGGGCCCTGGGATCGCCGCGGGCCCTGGGGCCACGACCACGACGACTGAGCCCCGCGGGCTCACGCCGCCGAGCGCTCACTCGCCCGCGAAGGCTCGCCCCAGCTCGATCTCCCAGCTGCGCGAGCCGAGGGGAGCCCTCGCCGACCTCGCGGTCCGCGTCGTTCTCGTAGACGAGGACCTTCAGCGGGTAGCGCGCCCCCGCGCTGGCGTCCGACGGCGCCTTCACCGTCCACGCCAGGGTGTAGGAGTCATGCGCCCAGGATCGGCAGCGATTCAGCCCGCCCCCCGCCGAGGCCGCGAGCTAACTTGTGCCATGCGCCAAGTCCTGCTCCTCCTGCTCTCGCTCGCCCTCCTGCCGGGCTGCGCCTCCTCGCCCCAGGCCGCGCCGCCCCAGGACCCAGCGCCTCCGAGCGCTGACCTCGTGATCCACGGGGGCACGGTGGTCACCATGGACGTCGAGCGGCGCGTGCTCGAGGGCGGCGCGCTGGTGATCCGCGGCAGTCGAATCGTGGACGTGCTCCCCGCGGGCGCCGAGCTGCCGCGCGCCGCGCGGACCCTCGACGCGCAGGGCCACCTGGTGATCCCCGGCCTGGTCAACACGCACGGCCACTCGCCCATGGTCTTGTTCCGCGGGATCGCCGACGACATGGCGCTCATGGAGTGGCTGAACGACTTCATCTTCCCGGCCGAGGCCCGGACGGTCGACGCCGACTTCGTCTACTGGGGCGCGCTCCTGGCCGCCGCCGAAATGGCCCGCAGCGGCACGACCACCTACTGCGAGATGTACTACTTCGAGGACCAGGTGGCCAAGGCGACCGCCGAGGTCGGCCTGCGCGGGGTCCTCGGCCAGACGATCATTGGCTTCCCCGCGCCCGACTACGAGAGCCCGCAGGCCGCCCTGAAGGGGACCGAGGCCTACCTGCAGCGCTGGCGCGAGCACCCGCTGATCACCCCCTCGGTCGCCCCCCACGCGCTCTACACGACCAAGCTCGAGGTGGTCCGCCAGGCGGCCGAGCTCGCCCGCCGCTACGGGGTGCCCTTCCAGATCCACGCCAACGAGAGCCCCGCCGAGGACGAGGCGGTGCGCGAGCAGTACGGCGCGACCTCGGTCGAGCTCCTGCGCCGCGAGGGCCTGCTCGTGCCGCGGACCCTGATCCACCACGGGATCACGCTGACCCAGGAGGACCGCTCCGCGCTGGCCGAGGCCAAGGCGGGGATCTCGCACAACCCCGAGAGCAACATGAAGGGGGCCTCCGGCCTGGCCGACGTCGCGGCCCTGCGCGCCGCGGGGATCGCGGTCGGCCTCGGCACGGACGGCCCCGCCGGCAACAACAACCTGGACCTCTTCGAGGAGCTCGACACCTGCGCCAAGGTGCACAAGCTCGCGGCCAAGAGCCCGACCGCCATGCCCGCCAAGGAGGTGTTCGCGATGGCGACCCGCGAGGGGGCGCAGGCCCTCGGCCTCGGCGACCAGGTCGGCTCGCTCGAGCCCGGCAAGCTGGCCGACGTGGTCCTGATCGACACGCGCGTCCCCGAGCTGACGCCGCTCTACGACGTCTACAGCCAGCTCGTCTACGCGATCAAGGGCGGCCACGTGCGCCACGTGTTCGTCCACGGCGAGCAGGTCGTGGCCGACCGCGAGCTGACCCGCGTCGACGTGAAGCGGATCCTGGCCGAGGCGCGCCGCCTGCAGCAGAAGGTGCTCGCCAACCTCGAGGCCTTCCGGCGCGAGAAGAAGCAGGGCCGCTAGCGCTAGCCCTGGTGGCTGGGGCGCGAGGGTCTAGGTTGCGAGCCATGGCCCAGGAAGTCCTCCGCGTCCGCCTCGCCGACCACCCTCAGCTCGCCCGCCCCGGCGGCGCGGTCGCGCTGAAGGGGCCGGGCGTCGTGCTGGTGCGCGGCAAGAACAAGGGGACCCTGCGCGCCTTCTCCAACGTGTGCCCCCACAAGCCCAAGAAGGGGCGCGTGAAGGTCTACGGAGAGGACTGCCAGCTCCGCTGCCCCGTCCACGACTGGACCTGGGGGAGGAAGGGCCAGCCCAAGGGCAAGCAGGCCAAGAAGCCGCTGCGCGAGCTGAGGCTCGTCGAGCGCGGAGGGGAAGCGCTGATCGAGCTCGGGTGAGGCGGACGACCGAGTCCGACGACCGAGTCCGACGACCGAGTCCGACGACCGAGCCCGACG
>MDTG01056640.1_pt1 | contig 13601 bp, 14 predicted proteins | sample 811421 | NCBI WGS metagenome assembly MDTG01 (sample SAMN05326645, study PRJNA326480) | marine metagenome | isolation source: seawater | place: Pacific Ocean: South East | collected 2011 | reverse complement strand
TGTTAGTGCAGCTGATGCAGCAGGAAGATTTCCTAGCATGAGCGATTTTGAGTCTGTGAAAGGTTCTTTTGATAGGGCTAAGGCTCGTCTAGAGGCGGCAGAAAAGCTTGCTTCCTGTCTTGATAAATTTACTAACCTTGCGGTGGATAATGTTTATCAAAATGGCTCATATAAGCAGGCTAATAAAGATAAATGCGTGAGAGATATTCACCATTACTTGCGTCTTATTAACTATTGCTTAGTCACTGGTGGCACTGGTCCTTTAGATGAGTGGGGAATTTCAGGTATGAGAGAAATTATTCGTATACAACTATTGCCAACATCGGCTTACATAGAAGCATTTATTTTTATTCGGGATGAAATTAAAATCAATGATGTAATGAGTCAGCAAGCTGCAACAGAATTCAAAGGATTATTGGATTATTTGATAAACGCACTTGCTTAAAAATTAAAATTTATTTTAGAGATTTTTATATATCTGGTAATTATCAAGTTTGAGTTGTAATGATTAAATCTAAAGATTTAAATAAATATATAGAACTTTATAAGGATTTTTTACATCCAAATCCAAATATTAATTCTCAAGCAATTTTTCTATTAAGAAAAGAATTTAGAGTTGAATTCATGAAGAATCTTTTGATTAATCTAGAAGAAGAAGATTTGTTGATAAGAAGAAAGTCTATATTAGCGTTGGGAGAATATGGAGAAGAAATATTTAATTCAATAGTGCCTTTATATTTCAATAGTCAAAACAAAATTGTCAGAGTCAGTTGCCTTAAAACTATTTTAAAGGTTATCATTAATTTTAATTTAAAAAAATTAAATCAGGACGTGATGATATTAATTGATTCGGCAATTAAGGATACTTCTCCTGAAATAACATTGAGTGTTATTTCTCTTTTAAGGCAATTAGGAATAAATGGTAGAGATATTTTGATGAAAACTTCTAGAGATAAAGACTTATTAAAAGCGAAAGCTTCTGTTAGTGCACTACTTGAAATGAAAGATCAAGCTGTCAATGATTTATTGGATGACTTGTTAAATGATAAATCAATTGATCCAATGATAAAGGAAGATATCTTAAGAGATAAGACTAGTTAATTTATTAATTTATTTTAGGACCTTCTATTCGTTGATTTTCCTTATAGCTAATTCAATTATTTTTGTAACATTTTTATCCTGTTCAATCTCCAGAAGTTTTTTTAGTTCTTTTAGAGCTTCTTTAACATTAAGTTGCATCAATGACCATGCGGATGCTTTTCGTATTTCTGGATTTTTATGTTTTAATTTTGAAATTAGAATAGGAATTAAAGATTCTATTTTATATAACTTACCAACCAATTTAATAGCTTCAATTTGAACATCTTCAGCTTTATCATTAATAGCACTCTTTACTAATTGAATTGCTTCTTGATCTTGCGACAGTCTTATGTGGTCTTCAAGTGCTGAAATGGCAGCTGATTTCACTTTAGTGTTTTTTGATTCAGCTGCTTTTTTAATTGCATTTGGTGCATTGACTCCAATAAATTCTAAACACCAGGATGCAAGACCATGCTGCATTTCTGTATGTTTTTGGTTCTCTAAGAGAATGATTAAATCATTCACAGCAGACTCACCAAATATTGCTATCGCACCAGCTGCTGAGCATTGCACTACAGGATCTGAGTCGTTTGTAAGAGCTTTTATTAAATGAGGTAAAGCTGATGGGTCTTTCACTAACTTTAAAGTCTTAGCTGCTGCTCTTCTCTGTATGACATCTTTACTATGCAGAAGAGCATTAATCAATTCTGGTAAAGCATCTTTTCCTATAATGCCTAATTCTTCTGCATGCCTTCGTCTAACCAAACCATTTGAATCACTCAGACCTTTGATTAAAAACTTGATGTTGTCTTGATTTGATTTCACTCTGATCTTTTCGATGGTTTTAATCCTATTGATCTTTTTTTCTCCTTCATTTGTTAGCTTACTTTTGGAGTCATTAACCAATTTTTTATTCTCCGCTTCTAACAAATATTATATGGTCTATATTAAAGTATTATGTGAAATATAATTAGATATATTTTCATAAATTATTTCTTTTTTATTCATAATAAAAATCTATGATAAAAAGGAAGCCTTAATCTTACCTATTTAATACAGATTCTTATATTCAAAGTGCAAAGAGATTCATTTAACAATCTACCCAAAATAAATAAAGAAGATGCTATAAACATTCTTAAAAATCCAATTTCTGAAGTTAATCTTTCATCGGATTATTATAAAGCAGTATTCCATTTAGCCGAATTCCCTTGCGAAGAGTCAGAAACCATACTTCTAGACTTTATTAAATCTGATTTCCACCAACTTGAATTTAAGATAGCAAAAAGAAAAGCTATAGAGGTTCTTGCTTTCTTGGATTGTAAAAAAGCCATACCAATTATAGGAGGTTTTCTAGAAAATGATGATCCTTATCTTGTTGAGACAGCTATTTGGTCATTAGGCAAGCTTAAATGTGATGATAAACATATTATTAATAAGATTTGTTCGATATTATATAAGCAATTTAATAATAAAAGAGTAGTAATACAAGTGTTAACAACTTTAGGAATTAAAAAAGAAATAGAGAAAATTAGATCATTATCGCAAGATCGCCAATCTTCTAATGGAGTTAAAGGAGCATCTCTCGCTGCCTTAATCAAGCTCTCTGGTGAAGAAGATAAACTTAGTAAACTGACAGATTTACTGAGTTTATCTAATCAAAATGATAGACATTGTGCCGTTTATGATCTTGTCAATGCTGGTAAATTATCAGTTATCCCATTCTTAATAAAGGCACCAATTTCTCCATCATTTAAAATACAAGCAATAGATTCACTTTGGGTTAATGAATCATTATGTATTGAGAATGTCAATTTACTAGATTCCTTAGATTCTGTTATTATTGATGACCCAAAAGAAATAAATACTTTAGAAATCAAGAATTTTAAGAAAGATATAAAATTCTTAATTGAGCAACTTTTTCATACTGACTTTAATAGATGTTATCAATCAATGAAAGAATTAGAAAAACATAATTCAGATGTTGTCTTGTATTATCTAAATATGAATTGGGAAAGAGCTAAATTAGATTATGGAGCCATATATTTCTTTATAAATGCATACAAATTTTTATTGGAAAAGGGATACTATGATAAATCAATGATAAAGAAATTAGATTTTATTTTGTCAGATAATTGGCCTGATAATATGAAATTTAGATCTTCAGCCATACAGGTTTTGGGTTGTTTAAAAGGTATTAGATCCTTAAATTACTTTAATGATTTTTCGGATAATAGATTAACTCCTTATTGGAAAAATAGATATACAGCACTCCTTGTTTCCCAAAATAAAAAATTTGGAATAAAGAAGGATTATGCTAATTTATTCTTAAACGATAGTCACAGATTTGTAAGGTTAAAGGCAAAGCAAATTTGTTTAGATTGAATTATTTTTAGAGATATATAATAGTTCGAATATACTACCAATTGCTGTCAATGAAATTATCAAAATTATTTATTTTGTTAAATACTAATGCCCCAAATCCTGAACCCCAGATTTTTTCATCTGTTCCTTTCTTGTATCCAGAATCTTCTGAAATAAGAGTATTTTTATTTAATATAACCTCGCTTTTTAGATAAGTTTCCTCTCCCTCTCTTTTTATATGACATTTCCTACCTGGCTCTATATTACCTATAAAATTTCCTGGAGTATTTTCTTTGAAAAACATTGAGCAACCAGCTTTTTCCTGTAGTTTGCATTTAGATATGTCTTTTAAAAGAGATATATCTAAAGCTCCACCAGTGAATCGTTCTTTGTTCTGAATTTTATGATTACTTATAATAAAAATATCTTTATCTTTTGATAATTTATTTATAACTTGTCTATATGGATTCCATATGTCATGTTGATACCTTTGTTCTGAGTAAAAAGCATAGCATTGAAAAGTTGTTAAAAATAATGGTCGAATGTGTATCTGAATATGTGCAAAGTGTTTTGGGTTATTTAAAGCTTGTTCTTTATTGCTGTATATACCTGAAATTATTTTAGCGAATTTTAATAGAGTTATATTTTTCATCTTTTAAATGTAATTCAATTTTTGATAAAACGAATTTCAGATGCATACGAAGTTTGTAAGATAGCTGAAGAATTAATTGCTCGTGTAACAGAGGATCTACTTCTTAAATTATTAGATATAAACCATATTCTTTCTTCTGTAGAAATATTTTTATAGTTTGAATGAATAATTAGTGTTCCATCCTCAAGTATTTTATATAATGATATTACTTGTATAGCTTCAGTATAGCCAACGCTCCTAATGATTTTACCTTCTGTTTTGGAGATCTCTAATGGAACAAGTATGCTTTCACCAGAAGAGTTTTCTTTTTGAGTTTCATCGCCCCAGTCACTTTTTGCTTCCCAACTTATTAGGAATGCGTTCTTTATCTCATGAGTAGTTATTAAGTTATCTTTTAACAACTTAATAACTCGAGAATCATTAGTTTTAACAGGAATTATTTTAATTTTGCTTCTGATTTCCTCAAATTCTTGAAAGGCTAGTGAATGTCCACTTCTCATAGATTTCCATTCCCCAACGCTCTTTAAGAAAAATTGTTCGATTTGCATCTAATTTTTATTAACTCGTTATTAGGGGCTTAAATGATTTTTAAAATGTCGCTTGTTGCGAAAGATTTTGTTATCGATGAAGTCTCTAGAAAACTTTTTGTTTTAAGACCAATGGGAGAATTCCATGATCTTATATGAGGCACGATATCTTCCCCAAATATATTGTTGTATTCTTCCGAATCTATTAGCCAATCAATATGAGATTCAAATCCATGTTTATTCAAGATATTAGAACTTTGAATAACTTCTTGTTGACTTATTATTGGCCTACCAAGAATATGCTTATATCTTAGCTTTATCGCTTGATATTGGCTGATACTATCAAAATATAAATTTCTATAAATACTTGATTTGCAAACCGTCCTTGTGAATTCTTTTATTGTTATATCTCCATTCCTTAGCTTTCTTTCAATATCTATTGGCCTTTCAGATTCCATTAAAAAATAATTCCCAAATATGTTTTTATACAATGCATTTATTGCTATAATTAATGCTTCATCATCATTCGGAGCAAATTCATTGACTTGAAGAATATTTATTGGAATACTATTTATATTTTGTATTTTATAATTATATTGATTAATCTTACCTCGTCTAAAACTGCTCATAACCTGATTGTTTATCAAGTGTGAGTTCAATTTAGGTTTGCTATTAGATGTAGTAGTAAATATTTCTTTTTCTCCTGGCATACATCCTCCTCTAATATGTAAATTGTATGTTGTTTTACTACTTCCGGAAATTCTACTTTTATTATACTTAACTTCGCTTTTATTGATAGTTTCTGCTCCCATCCTGAATGCTTTAAATGGAATAGGTAACATATCCATAGTTAGTACTAATGAAGTTTAACAATTTAATTAAGCTATAAATAAATTTTGTATGCTTTATTATCTTTATTATTTGATTTTTTAATATTAGTTTAAATTTTCTAGCTTTTTTCTTGAATTGCAGATCCCTTTTTTTTATTGAATCCAGCGATGGTTGCAAGTGCAAACATTCCAAGTAAAGCCGCCCCAAGCATTAGTCCAGCGCCTTGACTTACTCCTGCTCCTACAGCAACGATAATTGAATCACTTATTAATAAACTTATTATTAAAGCAGGGGTGAAAAGCCTCCAACGTGTTCCCCCTATGCCTAGCGCATAGCTTAAGAAATCAAAGAGTCCAGTCATCAGAAGTCCAGTCATTAGAAAGAAATTTCCTTCTAGTTGGTTTTGATTAAAACCTTCAATTCTTTTCATGGCTTTGTCTCCAACTAGCTTTCGGACAGGTGCTCGCCCGAAATTTCTAGCTATAAAGAATGCTAACTGACAAAAAATTAGGTCCGAAATAAATATAGTCAGATAGCCTGTTTTAAAGCCCAGTAATGATCCAGCTAAAAGAGAATAAACAGAACTAGGCAATGCTGGGAGGATTACACTTATTCCTCGAAGTATTAGAATTCCAAGAGGAGCCCAAATGCCCATTTCTTTAACGGCACTCCTTAATGGTTCAATTCCATAAGTCTGAATCAAGAAAACAAGTAAAATAAATGCACCAGTGAATAATGCAATTAGAAGAAACTTGCGTAATTTTTCTTTTCTCAAAGTGAACTCCTAGCTAGCGATGATCAGCTATTAAAATATTTCTAATATAATTATCCTATTTTGAATGTGTTTGATTTGGTTAATCTATAAAGATTTACGTAAAATATGATTTATAAACCTCATATTTTTTGGCATATTCTTAATTTAATTAATAAACCTTTAGTGAAGGCTTATCTTTCTTATGGTTAATTAAGACTTATGAAAGACCTAATAATTTTATTCTGAATAGGGCGATGTTTTTTGCTTGAATTGGATTTTCGACAAGAAAAGGGTGAGTCTCGATTTTTTTTAAAGTTATTTGAATCTTCTCTTCTGTTTTTTTATCTTTATCATTACCTAAATCATCATCATTCCATGCCGCATCAAATGCCATTGCAAAACTGTCTGCATTATTATATAAATTTTCATTAGAAGCATGTAAGTTCATAGGAAGAGAATTAAATTTTAAATTCATTTAAATAAACTACTTGATAGTAATATGTAAATAGATAGGTTTTTGTAATTAATTTACTCATCGTTTAATTTCCTGATAAAACTTCTCCCAGTATCTCTGAGTTAATAGCTATAACAAAAGAATTTGCACATAAATGATTTAAAAACCAACATAAATTTTGATTATTGTTTAAAATGAAATTGGTTATCTAATAATGATTTTGCCAGATATTAACGATCTTTTAGTCTTATTCATTGTTATCTTTATTGTGATTGTTAATTTCTTTCGCCGGAATCGAAAGTAGAATTAATATGATCTAATTGATTTTAAAAGAAAATTATTATTGATTTCTTACTAGTTTATGTTGAGTTAAGTAAGAGGGGTTATTTTGAAATTTGACTCTGTTTCAAAATTACGAATCTCTAAGAGTTGTTCCTAGCCTTAAAGCTAAAACACCAGCAAACATCACCATTAAAAATGAGATACCAGCAAGATCAGGAGAATTTATACCTAGACCTGATGAGAAATCAACTTTTGACAAATCAAAGGTACTTTGAACTCCAAGTAAAAGGTTCATAATCTCTTAACTACTAATTTCCTTCATGCTAACTCAAGAATGAAATGATCTTTTATTTTTTCAGCTTACAGTATCAACTCTTATGCGGTTTTGTAATAATTAGGATTAGCCTGATAAAGCATTGATAATGGTTCAAAGCCCCTTTCGGAAAAATAAAGGCTTTTATTTCATCATTTGATGGAATTCTCAAAACCACCAAGAGGCAGGTGGTTCATTTAATCTTCGAAAAACCACATTTGTTAGAAAAGAATAAGGACTTCTAGCACTTACTTTTCTGTCGATCGGAAGTTGGTCGGTGCTGAAGTTTGTTTGTCAAAAGTGTTTTGAACGCAAAGTGGACTAATGTTTTTAGACCATTTGAAAAATATCTACTAAAAGTATAGAAAATTCTTTCTTTGAAATGGTTTAAAGGAGTCAGGATCCCGATTCAAAATGGTTCAGGCTAGCTGAGTACCTGCAATTTAATTAAGAATGGTCTTTTTATTGGGTCTTTGACCTAAATAAAGTTGTGCTTGAAAAAGTCACCTGCTAGTTTCCGACAGTTAATTAAAATCAATAAATTAAAAATATTTTTCAGCAGGTGTAATCTTTGAATGCAAAGTATCACTAATATAAGTCATTAAAATTTCCCTACTATTAATCTCCTCATTAATTTTTAATTGCTAGAGCAAATTAAGCTCTGAAGGTAAAAGACCGATAAAAATACATGCTTGCGTTAGGATCGTTGGCCTTTTAATATTTAATAGATGAAGAGATATTGCTTGTTCGTTCTGTATCTCTCAACTAGATTTGATCAAAAATCCAGTTGCTTTTTAACCCAATGTCATTTGAAGTTACCTATAACGGAGATATTCAATTAATAAAGCTTTTCTACTCTACTGAAAAAACTAGGGAGGGAAAATACTACGGAGAGTTTTATAAAAGAATGGATGCACTTGCGAGTGACTTAAAACGACTAAGACAGGAACTAGATGAAGATAGTGAGAAGGCCGCAAAGATTTTCAAAGATGCTGGTAATAAGGCACTTGCAGAAAGATTTGGTCCACTCCGATACATTGTTGACGAGTGTCTCTGGGACGAAGACCTCATCATTAGTAAGAGGCTCGATGATAGAAAAGAGGAAATGTTGGCACTAGCACAGAAGACTTTTAATAATGAAGTTCTTGTCGAAGAAGACGGAGCAGAAGAATATAAAATCCATTTAGATGAAGGATCAATAGAAGTTGATGGTGAAAGGGTAGAGATTTGTGTGTCAAGTTTTTTTGATTCTGAGTACTCTGACTACCAAGTATGGAATGAGGAAAAATTAGAAAAATTGGAAAAACTTGATTGGTTTATTGTTTGGACGAAAACAGAGGCAGGGGAATTTAGGACAGAGAGTGAAAAGCATGAGGGATATTTTTCGGCAACGGAATTACACTTGGAAAATAATTTGCTTCATTACAGAGATTCCCCTCTTGTTGCTCCCTCCAACGGAACTGACATTTTTAGTGATGAACTTGAAATCCATTTTGGAGACGAAACCAGGGCATCATTAGAAATGAATGGAGCAGATTAAAGGGAGGAAAGTTAGTTAATAATTAGGGACTCAGAGGGAGAAGAAATTACCTGTTTGTAACTGACTACTTATTTAAACTTCAGAACCTTGGAAATAATTTTTAATTATAAAGATGAAAACTATAAAAGTGTTGATATAGAAACTAAAAAAGCACCTGTTGGGGTGCTTTTAGTATTCAATTTGTTCCTAAATCGAATGGTGCCAGGACCCAGATTTGAACTGGGGACACGGCGATTTTCAGTCGCCTGCTCTACCAACTGAGCTATCCCGGCTTATTCCTCTAATAATCTACCAATTAGTTTGTACCTTATTGAAAAAAAATTAAAATCTCCTTAATTTTCATTGGTTCATTTTCCAAGGGAATTTAAAAATTATTGGAAATCTGGCTTTTTTACTTGGAACTAAATTTTATGCCATAGGTATAGCTTTAATCATCTTAACCAATGTTTTATGAGCATCTGAGCAGTCTTGAAGAATATGATCGAATTTAATGTCTATGGTTTGGTCGTCAATTTTAAGCTCAATAGATTCTGGAGATAGGCTTATCATTTTTGCTGATCTAAAAGTTTTAATTTTTCCATAATATTTCGCATATGCATTTACTGCATCTTCGTGGTCTTTATTCATATGATTGCATATTCGTGAGCTTGACTCGTGGGTGATGGGTTCGGAATTCATAAGGTTTTTTTGATGATTAATTCAAGTATTGATTAATAAGTTAGTGAGAGTTTTATAAATTGACATTAAAATCTTTTAAAGATTTTGATCAGTTTTTGAGGACAAGGCATTCAAGGCAATACTTGCTACTCCTGCTGCCCCTGATCTGTTGCAAATTTTAATTGGGATACCTATCTCCTTCTCTCTTATCTTTTTCCAAGTAATATTTTTCGCACCCTCTCCAATAGTAATTATTTCTCTGGGTTTATCAGCACCTAAATCATGAATTTCTTTCCAACATCTAGCTTCAATTTTAGCTAAAACTTCTAATATTGCATGAAGATAAAGAGAATCACTTACCGGCCTTGGTTCTAATTTAAGTTTCAAATCCAGATGATTTTTAGAGAACCTTTTTACTCCTTTTAATAATGGAAGAAGATTTATATCTGTTGATTTATTTGGATTTATCTGTTTGCTTAATTCTTCAATATATTCCAGATTGAAAAAATTAAGAAGTATTGCTATACCTGCAGTAGATGAAGTGCTACATAGCAAATTTCCTGATAATTTATGATTTAATATACCTTTACCTGAAATTGGCTTTTCTACAAACTTGTTAATAACTATTTGACTTCCAAGTATTGTAATTCCATTATTTTTTTTAGGGAATGTTGCTAGAACTTTCGCATTAGAATCTGTAGTCCCTGCTATTACCTTAAGGCTTTTTGGTAAATTCAAATTATTGGCTTTTTTAGTACATATAGTTCCCATTAGTTGACCTGAAGGAATTATTTTAGGAAGACATATTAACCAGCTTAAATTTTGATAGTTTTTTGGCCAAGAATTATTTGATGTTTCCCAACCTATATTAATGTTGTTACTTTCTTCTCCATATTCCCAATTATCTAGAAGCCATCCACTAATCCAATCGGCTTGGTGCCTTAAGATAATATCATTACCATATAATGTTAATAGTCTTAGAGCTCTTCCAATACTTCCACTTGTTCTAGCCCAAGAACATCCTTTTGAAAAGATATTATCAACTTCGTGTAAATATTCAGAATAGGATAAGAAATAAGGTAGAGCTTTCCCTATTGGGTCCCCATTCTTTTTACATGCTAAAAGTGTTCCAGATGTTCCTGCTACAGAACAACTAACTAATTTTTCTTTAAGATCTTTTGGAATATTTTGTATGAGCTCTTTGAGACAATAGATCCAATCTTCCCATCTCTCTAGACCTATAGAGTAGGGCATTATGGATGTGTACAATATTTCTTTTTTAGTATTAATTATTGCAATTCTTAAGTCTGTTGTACCAAGATCAATACCAAGTACAAGAGAATTAATTATCATTGAATTTTAGTTTAAATTTCTTTCACGCAAGTTCGCTCAATTCCTTAGCTTTTTGAGATACGTCCTCCCATGGGAGAAGAATATCCGTTCTTCCAAAATGACCATAGGCTGCAGTATCTCTATAAAAACGTCCGCCTCTAATACTCGGTAGATTTTGAAGATTAAATGATTTAATAATTGCACCTGGTCTTAGATCAAAATTATCTTGTACAAGTTGTGTCAGTTCAGTATCTGAAGTTTTTCCTGTCCCAAATGAGTCCACAAGTATTGATATGGGTTTTGCTACTCCGATTGCATAACTTAATTGAACTTCAACTTTTTTCGCAAGATTTGCGGCCACTAAGGCCTTAGCAACAAACCTTGCGGCATAAGCTGCAGATCTATCAACTTTCGTAGGGTCTTTGCCTGAGAAAGCTCCTCCTCCATGTCGAGCATATCCACCATAGGTGTCAACAATTATTTTTCGACCTGTCAGTCCTGCGTCTCCTTGAGGGCCACCAATAACAAATTTTCCAGTAGGATTGACAAGAAAACGAGTTAATTTGCTAGAAGGTTTTAGATCTAGATCTTCAGTGGCAGGTTTGACAACAAATTCCCATAGATCTTTTGCAATCCTTTTTTGGATTTCATTTTCAAGAGTGATTCCCGCTACTTCTGATTTGTGCTGAGTAGAGATAAGTATTGTGTCTATGGAAGAAGGTATGCCGTTTTCATATGAAACACTCACTTGGGTTTTCCCATCAGGTAAAAGATAATCAATTATTTTTTCATGTCTTACTATTGCAAGTCGCCTAGCTAGCCGGTGAGCGAGACTAATGGGTAAGGGCATTAACTCAGGGGTTTCATCGCATGCAAATCCAAACATAATTCCTTGATCTCCAGCCCCCACTTGATCGAGTGGATCTGTTGAATGATCTTCAGCTTCATCTACACCTTGAGCAATATCTGATGATTGTTGATCAAGTGCTACTAGAACTGAGCAACTATTTGCATCAAATCCACCAGCACTTGAACCTTCGTAGCCTATTTTCTTAATTACTTCTCTTACAAGCTTGTTGAAATCTACCTCGGCTTTCGAAGTTATTTCTCCAGTTATTAAACATAATCCAGTATTAACAACTGCTTCACATGCCACTCTGCTTGTGGGATCTGCACTTAAGCATGCATCTAAGACGGCATCACTTACTTGATCACAGATTTTGTCTGGATGACCTTCAGTTACAGACTCAGAGGTAAAAACGTATCTACTCATTGAAAATATTAATCCTCAATATCTTAGGGGTTTGAATGAATTTTTAATTCATTCAATTTTCCTATAAGAAATCTTTTCTCAGTCAGATTTGGAGGATTTTTCCAACCACCAGTAAAGCCTATTACTATTGGTATATCAGCCTCTTTGGCCATTCTTAAATCAGTATCAGCATCTGAAATAAGAGCACAATCTAAAGGGTTGATGTCCATCTCTTTGCAAAGTTCTATAACTGCTTCCGGGTTTGGTTTAGTAGGTTTATTCTCGGCACTCCAAAAATTATCAAATATACCTTCTAATTTATTTCTGTAAATAAATTCTTCTATTCCTGCTTGTGTATCATTTGTCATTAATGCAATACGCACACCTTGATTTTTTAAAGCAATTAATAGATCTAATCCCCCTGAAATTAAGCTTCTTGGTTTCTGTAGTTTGTTTTTTTGATTAGACAGGAAAATATCTACTTCGTCGAAGATGTGTTGACTGATTTGAAGTGATTTAAACCAATCAAAACCAAATAAAGTAAATATTGTTGCTGTAGATATAATATTTTGCTCTCTAGAAGCTATGGCTAAACTTGCATTAGCTGAAAGAGAATTTTTTTTTAATCCATAAACATAAGCAAGTAACTTTCTCAAGAACCATATTTTAATATTATTTATTTTTAATTTTTTGAGTTTAGTATCTGAAAAATTTATTCTAGTTTTTGCCAGTTCTATCAAGCATTCTTCACTATTTGATAGGGTTCCATCCTTGTCAAATATTATTGCCTTAATAAAACCAGCAGAACTATTTCTTATTAACAGTTCTGCCATTTTTCTAAATAATCAAATAGTCATTACTGCAATTGGATCTTCTCCTTCTTCAGCTTGTTCAAGAAGCATTTGTTTGTACCTTGCTGCCATTTCTTCAGCCTTATCGAAAACTTTTTGAGGGTCAGTCAGCATGTCTCCAGGTTCTGGCTCAAGTGCCTTTGTAGAGAGGGAAATTCTGCCTCTTTCAGCATCTAGATCTATTATCATGACCTTCATTTGATCATTGACATTTAATACAGAGTGAGGGGTTTCAATATGTTCATGGCTTATCTCAGAAATGTGAAGAAGTCCACTTACGCCTCCAATATCTATAAATGCTCCATAGGGTTTAATTCCTCGTACGGCCCCTACAACAACTTCTCCAACTTCTAGACGATTCATTTTCCTTTCAACTAAGGCCCTTCGATGACTTAGAACAAGCCTATTCCGCTCTTCATCAACCTCTAAGAATTTCAATGGTAGAAAATCAGCAACTAGCTCTTCTTTTGCTTTTCTAGTACTTATATGAGATCCAGGAATAAAGCCTCTAAGCCCTTCAACTCGAACAAGTGCACCTCCTCTATTTGTAGCAAAAACCTCAGAGTAAATTGTTGCATCTTCTTTTTGTAATTGTCTAACTCTTTCCCATGCGCGTTGATACTCAATTCGTCTAATTGACAAAGATAATTGACCATCCTCATTCTCTTCAGTCATTATGAAAAACTCTCTAATTTCTGAAGGCTGTAAAACGTCA
>MDTG01042656.1_pt1 | contig 13602 bp, 10 predicted proteins | sample 811421 | NCBI WGS metagenome assembly MDTG01 (sample SAMN05326645, study PRJNA326480) | marine metagenome | isolation source: seawater | place: Pacific Ocean: South East | collected 2011 | reverse complement strand
TCCTTCATCACTTGATTCAAAGAGGAGTTGAAGTCCCAAACAAATTCCTAAGAAATACTTTCCACTATTAATCCAATCCTTAATATCAACTATCAGATTAGAATTTTTAAGATTTTTTATTGCAGGGTCAAAAGCACCAACACCGGGAAGAATTAAAGCCTTACAGTTTTTTGTTTGCTCAAAATTTTTGATCAATAGTATTTCTTCACCAAGACTTTCTAGAGATTTAGTTACGGAATGAATGTTTCCCATTCCATAATCTATCAGTCCTATTTTATGCAAAGCTCTTTTTATAAATGCTTAGACAGAGTGCTAGAAAGTGTTGCTTTTGGAACAGCACCCACAACAGTATCAACTTTTTGCCCCCCCTTAAAAATCATTAAAGTTGGAATACTTCTTATTCCATATTGACTCGCTACATTTGGGTTCTCATCGGTATTTAATTTGAAAACTTTAATTTTACCCTCAAAGTCTTTAGAAATTTCTTCTACTACTGGAGCAACCATTCTACATGGACCACACCACGGGGCCCAAAAATCGACTAGTACTGGCATATCACTTTGCAGTACCTCTTTGTCAAAAGAAGAATCAGTTACGGCTGGAGCTGATGACATAATTTAAATATTCCTTTTTAAAAAATTTAGCAGGCTATTCTTTTAAGTGATGATTTCATTACAGATAAACCAATAATAAGTAACAAAATATCTAAAAAAAGCCCGATAAATCGGGCGATTTAGTGTGTGAGGAGTATGGGGTTTCCCCCATTTCTTCATAATAGCTCCTCAAGAGAAATTTGTTCAATTTAAATAACTAGTACTTTAATATTGATGGATTATTAAAAAATTATTTACCCATACCAAGTTGCTGAGCTTTTTGATAAACCTTTCCTTCTGTCAAAAGAGATGGAGCAATAACTATTTCAACATTTTGCATCTCTTTGATGTTTTTAGCTCCAAGAGTACTCATTGATGTCTTAATAGCTCCGAGTAAATTATGTGTCCCATCATCAAGTAAGGCTGGACCTTTGATGATTCTTTCTAAGGAACCTGAAGAACCGACTTGAATTCGAGTACCTCTTGGCAATATTGGACTTGGTGTAGCCATACCCCAGTGATAACCTTTACCGGGAGCACTTACAGATTTAGCGATAGGAGAACCTATCATTACTGCATCTGCACCGCATGCTAAACATTTACAAATATCTCCACCTGTAATAATCCCTCCATCTCCAATAATGGGTACATAACGGCTACTTTCCTTAAAGTAATCATCTCTAGCTGAACTACAATCGGAAATTGCTGTTGCTTGGGGTATGCCGATTCCTAATACGCCTCTAGAAGTACATGCTGCGCCTGGGCCTATACCAACCATTAGACCAGAGACTCCAACCTCCATAAGTTGTTTCGCAACTTCATAAGTAACACAGTTACCTGCTATTACAGGAACTTTCATCGATTGGCAGAGATTTCTTATATTTAATGTTGCCTTTCCATCCATTCCTAGATGTTCTGTGGAGACTACAGTACCTTGAAGAAAAAACAAATCTATTTCTGAATTATTAAGTATATCTTTGAATTTGATAGCAGCCTGAGGGGTTCCACTTAGTGCCGCTATACCTCCTTTTTCCTTTACTTCGTTAATTCTTTGTAAGATAAGCTCTTCTTTTACTGGTTCACTATATATTTTTTGCATTAATGGGACAAAATCACTTTTACCAACAGAAGCAATTTGTTTTAATATTTCTTCAGGATATTTATATCTGGTTTGTATACCTTCCATATTTAGGACTCCAAGAGCTCCTAGTTTAGTAAGCTCTACAGCAGTATTTACATCAACTACACTATCCATAGCACTAGCTATGATGGGAACTTCTCTTTTGAAATTTCCAATCGACCAAGAAGAGTCAATCAATTCGTAATCAAGAGTTTTTTGGCCTGGAACTAAAGCAATCTCATCAATACCATAAGCCCTTCTGACTTTTTTATTTAACCCAAGTTCAATGTGCACGGAATTTTTGATTATTCTGATTAAATTAACAACTAAAGGTGAAATAAGCCAATATTTCTTTAAAATCAACAGGTTTTTTTATTATTTGTGTGTAAATGTGAGTATTTGAGAATCATTTATAAGTATTTTTTTATTCATTAAGACAATCTACGATTATTATTAAAGAAAGTGCTTTTTGTATGTCTGATATTGTTGATTCTGGTGATTCTGGATTGGGTGAAAATAACGATCGGATCATTCAGACTGATTTAAGAAACGAGATGTCTCGCTCTTACCTTGAATACGCTATGAGCGTGATTGTTGGTCGTGCGCTTCCAGATGCCAGGGATGGATTAAAACCTGTTCATAGAAGAATACTTTACGCCATGTATGAACTTGGATTAACTAGTGGCAGACCCTACAGGAAATGTGCGAGAGTCGTTGGTGAAGTTCTTGGTAAGTACCACCCTCATGGAGATACTGCTGTATACGATGCTTTAGTAAGAATGGCTCAAGATTTTTCTATGAGAATGCCTCTGATAGATGGTCATGGAAATTTTGGTTCAGTTGACAATGATCCTCCTGCTGCGATGAGATACACAGAATCACGTCTGCAATCTCTTACAGATGAAAGTTTGCTCGAAGATATTGAATCCGAGACTGTAGATTTCTCAGATAATTTTGATGGTTCTCAACAAGAGCCAACAGTCTTGCCGGCAAGAATTCCTCAACTTCTCTTGAATGGCTCCTCGGGAATTGCAGTAGGAATGGCAACTAATATTCCACCTCATAACTTAGGAGAATTAATAAACGGTCTCAAGTCAATAATTAAAAACCCCTCAATGGAAGATAATGAGCTTTTTGAACTAATCAAAGGGCCTGATTTTCCTACAGGGGGGCAGATCTTAGGTAAAGACGGTATTAGGGAGACTTTTACAACAGGTAGAGGGTCAATAACAATGAGAGGAGTAGCAAATATTGAACAAATCAAATCAACTGGTAGAGCCGAAAAAGATGCTGTTATAATTACCGAACTTCCTTTTCAAACTAATAAAGCAGCCTTAATAGAACGAATTGCAGATTTAGTGAATGATAAAAAATTAGACGGTATATCTGACATTAGAGATGAAAGTGATAGGGATGGTATGCGCATTGTGATTGAGCTAAAAAGAGATGCCTATCCTCAAGTTGTTTTAAATAATTTATTCAAATTAACACCATTACAGAACAATTTCAGTGCAAATATTCTTGCCCTTGTTAAGGGAGAACCTACTACACTATCACTTAGAAAAATGCTAGATGTATTTCTAGACTTTAGAGTTGAGACTATAAGAAGGAGAACAAGCTTTCTTTTAAGAAAGGCAGAAGAGAGAGACCATATTGTAAAGGGCCTCTTATTGGCTTTAGAAGCTATGGATGAAATTATAAATCTCATAAGATCAGCAAAAGATACAGTTACAGCGAGAGAAAAACTACAGAAAGATCATGAATTATCCGCTACGCAAGCAGATGCAATTTTACAAATGCAATTGAGAAGATTAACAGCATTAGAGTCAGATAAAATTAAAGCAGAGCATGATGAACTTACTGAAAAAATCAATAAATATAAGGATATACTCGCTAGCAAGGAAAAAATCTTTGATATTATTCTTGATGAACTTCGCAAAATAGATGATAGATTTTCAACACCAAGAAAAACAGAAATACTTAACTTAGGGGCTGGACTTGATGATATTGATCTTATTGCAAATGAGAGATCAGTAGTTTTATTAACTGAAGCAGGATATTTAAAAAGGATGCCTGTCAGTGAGTTTGAATCCACAAGCAGAGGCTCTAGAGGTAAGGCCGGTACTAAAACTCAAGGAGATGACGAGGTAAAATTATTCATTAGCTGCAATGATCACGATACTCTTTTGCTGTTCAGTGATAGAGGAGTTGCTTATGCTCTTCCAGCTTATAGAGTTCCAATGAGTAGCAGAACAGCAAAAGGAACCCCCTCAGTTCAACTCCTACCCATTCCTAGAGAGGAAAAAATAACTTCTCTCGTTTCTGTAGATTCTTTCGACAACGAGTGTTATTTATTAATGTTAACCAAGGCTGGATACATAAAAAGGACTTCCCTTTCTGCTTTTTCTAAAATCCGTTCAAATGGATTAATAGCAATTAATCTTGAAGAGGGAGATGCTTTGACATGGGTAAGATTATCGAAGGAGGGGGATAGTGTTTTAATAGGATCTAGAACGGGTATGACAATACATTTCAGGTTGGACGTTAATGAATTAAGACCCCTTGGCAGGACAGCTAGAGGGGTGAAATCAATGAATTTAAGATTTGGAGATAATCTCGTTTCAATGGACGTCTTAACATCAGATTTAGTTGACCAATTAGCAAAACTTGAAGATTCAGAGGAGTTAAATGACGTTGATTTAGAGAATAGTTCTTCCGATGGCCCTTGGGTTTTAGTGGCTAGTGCATTTGGACTTGGGAAGAGAGTCCCAGTAACGCAGTTTAGATTACAAAAGAGAGCAGGAATGGGATTAAGAGCAATAAAATTCAGAATTAAAGACGATGTTCTTGTAGGCTTAAAGGTATTGGGAGAAGGAGAAGAACTACTATTCGTAACTGAAAAAGGTGTAATTGTTAGAACAAATGCAGATAAAATCTCTCAACAATCAAGAGCTGCCACTGGAGTAAAATTACAAAGACTAGATGATGGCGATCATCTATCTGCAGTTGTACTAGTTCCTCATGAACAAATAGAGGAATCGGATACATTAAGTTCCAACGAATAAAAAACAAGTAATTTATTTGCCTCTATGGAGATACTTGATATTTTAATTTTAGGTTCAGGTCCTGCCGCATTATGTTTAGCTTCAGAATTGGCTAAGCAAAATCTTAGTATAAAAGGGATATCTACAAAATCTCCTAATGAGAAATGGGAAAATACTTATGGGATATGGGCATCTGAATTAGAGGAATTAGGATTAGAATCTTTGTTGTCACATAGATGGTCTAAAACAGTTAGTTTTTTTGGAAATGGTAAGAGTAGAGAAGGCAATACTCCTACAGATCATTTTTATGATTATGGATTAATCAACCAAGAAGCCTTTCAAAATGAACTTTTAAGAAAATGTAAAGGTATTAAATGGCTTAATGAAACGGCTAAACAAATAAAGGAAAAAGGCATGATTTCTGAGGTGATTTGTTTTTCAGGTCTAAAACTAAGGGCAAGATTAGTTATTGATGCGAGTGGTCATAAAAGCAATTTCATAAAAAGACCCTCTATCAATAATGTTGCTCAACAAGCTGCATATGGAATTGTAGGTAAATTTTCATCTCCACCTGTCAAAAAAGATCAATTTGTTTTAATGGATTTCCGTCCAGACCATCTTAATAAGGAAGAGCAATTATTATCCCCTTCTTTTCTGTATGCTATGGATTTAGGTAATGAAACTTTTTTTGTTGAAGAGACATCATTAGCTAGTTATCCTGCCTTATCTCAAGATCAACTTAAACATAGGCTTTTAAAGAGATTAGAGAATAAAGATATTAAAATAAAAGAGATCTTCCATGAAGAAAATTGTCTTTTCCCTATGAATTTGCCGCTACCTTTTAAAAAACAATTTGTTCTCGGTTTTGGCGGCTCAGCAAGCATGGTACATCCAGCTTCTGGGTATATGGTCGGATCATTATTAAGAAGAGCTCCACTTCTTGCAGAAAAGTTAGCACTATTTTTAAAAGAACCTAATTTAAGTTCACTTGAATTAGCCACTAAAGGCTGGACTATACTCTGGCCATATGAACTTACTCAAAGACATAAACTTTATCAATATGGACTTAAAAGATTAATGAGTTTTGATGAGAGCAAATTAAGGAGCTTTTTTTCTAATTTCTTTAAATTATCAACAAAAGAATGGGTAGGTTTTCTTACAAATACACTTCCTCTTCCAAAGTTAATCTATGTAATGAGTAAAATGTTCATAAATTCTCCTTTAAAAATTAAACTTGGCATGTTAAACATTAATTGAGCTTATCATTTTCGCCAATCATCGATCTTGATTTCAGGAAAGATTTTATCTTCTTCTTCTATATTTCCGAGAAAGATTAAGTCAATATTATCTTTTTTATTTATCATCTCAACTAATTTCCAAAACCTAAACAAATGTCTCTCAATTCTTTCTTTGGCAAGTTCAGTAGTAGTGCCTGCCCTTAAAATAAAACTCCAATCAGATGATTCTGAAAGAAGTAATTCTCTTGCTGCTTGTTTTAATATTCTCAAAGAAAATTCATCATTAAAGTTATTTGAAACTAACTTTACAAAAGTCGAACCTGCTTTAGTTATCTCTGGAACAATCCAAGCATTTTTATCATTAAGCCAATAATCATGATAACCTCCTTGCCCCCAACTAGAAGGAGATGGATCACAAATTTGAAGATTTGGTTTTTGCAATAGAACCTCCCTTAAGTGGGTAAGTTTAATTGAATAATTTATTGACTTTTTAATAATATTTTCAATAAATATAGGGCCCTCATACCACCAATGACCAAATAATTCAGCATCGAATGGGGCAATTAACAAAGGTTCAATAGATGAGTATAAAGATAATTTTTCTAATTGTTTAGATCTTTCTAAAAGATAAGTATCGGAATGTTCCTCTACCTTCCTTTTCGCTTCATCTTCAATATAAAATTCTTTTTTACCTAAGGATTTTTTGTCATTAGTAATCCTATAATATTTCAGTCCTAAAGGTCTTACACTGGGGATCCCTTTTTTTTGAAGTTCTGAAAAAGGTAATTCCCACCCTAAGTCTTTATGAAATTCTCTATAAACTTTATCTCCCGGAAATCCATCTTTAGCAGACCAAACAGGTAAAGTAGACTCGCTATCTCTACCAAAAAAAGCAATCCCATTTTTTGAACAGATTGGAGCATAAACTCCATATCTTGGCCTTGGAGTTGCATTCAAAATTCCATGCCCATCCAAGACAACGTATCTAATCCCAGAACTAAATAATATTTGATCTAAATTTTCATAGTAGGCACATTCTGGCAACCAAATACCTAATGGCTGGGTTCCAAAAATATTTTCATGACTCCTAATTGCCGTTCTTATCTGACCTTTTACAGTTTCAGGATTCTCTCTGAGAATAGGCAAATATCCATGGGTAGCTGCACAAGTGAGAATGTCTAAATTACCATTTTTATTTAAAAACTTAAACCTCTCAATCAAATTTCCAGAATATCTTTGCCAATAAGATAATTTATCGTTCAGATTTCTAATCAAAAATTCAGACGCCTTTCTTTCTTGAGGAGGTAAATCACTCAAGAAATCCAACCTTGTTTTAATCCATAAAGGAACTTTCTCTTGAATATTTTTATTTTGTAAAAGAGATAATAATGTTGGAGATAAACTAATAGTAAGTTTTGTATTTGTTGGATTAACTTCCCCTGAGGATTCTATTACTTGAAGTAATGGGATATAACATTCTAATATCGCTTGAAATAACCAATCTTCTTCTAAAGAGTTTATTTCATTTTTTCTTACATAAGGAAGATGAGCATGTAAAACTATCGCTAATCTTCCAAGAATATTTTTATTTGGGAAACGCCCATTCATATTTTTTTTATAAATTATTATTGAAACTCAATAAAATCTAAAATTTCACATTTGGTGAAAATCAATTTTAATTTTTAAACAATACTTTAATAATTCATATAGTTTTTATTTATTTATCAAAATTTAACCAATATTATTAACTTTTTATTCCAAAACCAATTGTTAATGAATCAATGTCTAGTCATTTTTTTTTAATTGACTTAATATAAAATTAAACGTAATTAAGTAATGTCCAAAGATCCAGGCCGAATATTGATCTTTGATACAACTCTTAGAGATGGAGAGCAGTCTCCTGGTGCGAGTTTAAATCTTGAAGAGAAGCTTGCAATAGCTCATCAATTAGCAAGATTAGGTGTAGATGTTATTGAAGCAGGATTCCCTTTCGCTAGTCCTGGAGACTTTAAAGCAGTTAACAAGATAGCAAAAGTAGTTGGAGGAGAAAATGGTCCAATAATATGTGGATTGGCTAGGGCATCTAAGAAAGATATAAAGTCATGCTACGAAGCCGTTAGTCCAGCACCCAAGAAGAGAATACATACCTTTATCGCTACAAGTGATATACATCTAAAACATAAACTTAGGAAATCTAGAAAAGATGTTCTTTCAATTGTTCCTGAAATGGTTAACTATGCCAAATCATTGGTAGAGGATGTTGAATTCTCTTGTGAAGATGCTTCAAGGAGTGATCCTGAATTCCTATATGAAGTAATTCAATTAGCAATTTCTGCAGGAGCGACAACGATAAACATCCCTGATACTGTTGGCTTTACAACCCCTAGTGAATTTGGCAAGTTAGTTTTTGACATAAATAAAAACGTTCCTAATATTGATGAAGCAGTAATTTCAGTCCATGGTCATAATGATTTAGGTTTAGCTGTTGCTAATTTTCTTGAAGCTGTAAAGAACGGTGCTAGACAATTAGAGTGCACCATAAATGGTATTGGAGAAAGAGCTGGAAATGCTTCTCTTGAAGAATTAGTAATGGCATTACATGTAAGAAAAAGTTTTTTTAATAGTTTCTTTGAAAGAAGTCCTGAATCCCCGACTCCTCTTACAGCTATAAGAACAGAAGAAATCACAAAAACTTCCAGACTGGTTTCAAATTTAACTGGAATGACTATTCAACCCAATAAAGCTATTGTTGGTGCTAATGCTTTTGCTCATGAGTCAGGAATTCATCAAGATGGAGTTTTAAAAAATAGATTAACTTATGAAATTATCGATGCAAAAACTGTAGGTCTAAACAATAATAAAATATCATTAGGAAAACTTAGTGGAAGAAGTGCGGTTAGAGCAAGATTAGAAGAAATGGGTTATGACTTAAGCAGGGAAGATCTGAATGATGCTTTTGCTCGTTTTAAAGATTTAGCTGATAGAAAAAGAGAAATTACTGATAGAGATCTAGAAGCCATTGTAAGTGAGCAGGTTCAACTCCCCGAATCTAAATTCCAATTAATTCTCGTACAAGTAAGTTGTGGAAATGCATCTAAGCCTACAGCTACAATTACTCTTTTAAATACAGAAGAAAATACAGAGGATACAGCAGTAGCAATAGGTACAGGTCCTGTAGATGCGGTATGTGTAGCTCTAAATGCGTTAGCAAAAATTCCAAATGAATTAATAGAATTTTCAGTAAAGTCTGTCACGGAAGGTATAGATGCATTGGGAGAAGTTACCATAAGAATCAGAAGTAAAAACAAAATATATTCCGGTCATTCTGCTGATACTGATGTAGTGGTAGCTGCTGCTAATGCCTATGTTAATGCTCTAAATAGACTTGTTTTTTCTGAAAAGAAAAATTCTATTCACCCACAATTAGATTCTTTAGAAAATCCAGATAAAAAAGTTTTATCCAAATCCATTAAATTTAATTAGTTCCTGGGATTATTAAGTAATCATAAAAATAGACTCTTAATAATGTAGATTAATTTAATAGTTAATGACAGTAAATAATGAGGGAAAGGCTATCTGGATATTGGTTACTTTCATGGGTTGGCTTAATAAGTAATATAGTAGCTCTGCCTATTATCGCTTTAGTAATAAGTTATGGGCCTCCTCTAAAAGTTGCAAATATAACTCTAGCGATTAGCCTTGGCTGGCCTGCTGCCATCGTTGGGATAGTTTCTTCTGCAGCGCTCTTAGCTGAGAGAAAATGGGGCGTAACGTTAACATTAGTATCACTTTCAATGATAATTTCTGGAATGGGTCCCTATTCCATCGTAAGGCTAATAACCATTAAAGATCTATATGGCATTGGTGGATTTACTCTCTTAACTACATTGATTAGTACTTTAGCTCTCATATATTGGTGCAACCCAAAACATAGAAGAAGTATAAGACTTTAAATTACAAAAGATCTATTACGAAAAAGTATTATTCTTGGCTGTTGGATACTGAATTCTTCTGTGTCTAATCCTCTTCCAAACATTTAAGAAAGCTCTTTTAATTAAGAAAATTTCTCCCCCAGATAAATCACTATCTTTTAATTGACCATCTTTTTGGCGTGCATAAATTATTTTGGAGATTGTTTCCATAGCTTCATTATCAGAAGCGTTAATATTCATAGCTCTTAATGCAGCTTCGCAACCATCTGCAAGCATTAATATAGCTGTTTCTTTTGACTGGGGAATAGGGCCTTTGTATCTAAAATCACTTTCAATAATATGAAGATTTTTCTCTTTTGCTTTGTGAAAGAAATATCCCATTTTAAGGGTACCTTGATGTTCTGGTATGAAATTAGCAATTGCTTGAGGAAGTCTATTTTTTCTTGCATACTTTAATCCTTCGTCAACATGAGCCTGCAAAACCTCAGCACTTTTAATTGGATCGTCTATTTCATCATGAGGATTATTTGTACCATCCTGATTTTCAATAAACCAATTAGGAGCATGTAGTTTTCCTACATCATGATATAAAGCTCCTGTTTTAATCAAATCAATATCACCACCGATTATTCTTGTTGCCTCTTCTGCTAAACCGCAGATCAATAATGTGTGTTCAAAGGTTCCTGGAGCCTCAAGGGACAATCTCCTAATGAGAGGCTTCTCCTTATCTGCTAATTCCAACAATCTTGCTTTGGTTAACAATCCAAATATTGATTCAAAAATAGGAATAAATAAAATTGTAAAAAGCATAATTATGGCCAGCAGAAGAGAATCTGAAAACATTTTGCCATTTGAGAAAACAAATTCTTGTTTATCCATGAAAGATTTTGCTTCATAACCAATAAATATCCATTGACCTAAAAAGGCACCTAATGGAACAAATATTGAAAGTTGTAGCAATTGAGCTCTATTTCTTATTCTTCCTCCAAGTACAGAAACTATGGAAGCACAAACTAATGAAATAAAAAATAAATTACTATTGAATGAACTTAAAGAATCAGGCCAGTTTAAGCTTGCTATTGATACCCAAGCCAAAGCGGTAATACTACCCATTCCTTGTGAAATTATTAAAGCAGGGGGGACAAGAATTGATAGTGAACTTATGGTTGAGACAAAAGTTATTTTTATAGTTTGTACGGCAAAAAGCAATGTGATAATTAAGATAATTTGCCTTGACGTAGTGGTAGGGTTTTCCTTTTTTGAAACTAATATTAGAATCCAACAACTAATTAAGACTTCAAAGAAAGTTAAAAGCCATGAAATAATATCTGATGAGTTTAGAGGTGAGGAGAGTAGATATTGATAAGAGGAAATAAATGCAATGAGAATGCATATTAAAAAAATTATGAGATTATCAATTTTTGAAATTTTGATAGGTTCTTTAATTGGAACTTGGCTTCTTTTCCAGAAATACACAAGTTTTTTTAAAGTAGTTGTAATGGTTTGCACAGAATATAGGTAAATCTATTTGAATAATTTAGAATTATAGGCATGCTAGGTGTAAAAAGGAGATCTTTTTCTAAATGTCGTTAAAACTAGATGGTAAAAAATTATCTCTTGAGATTGAAGAGAGATTAAAAAATTATATCTCTGTTAATGAAAAAACGGCAAAAAGATTTCCTGGTTTAGCTGTAATAAGGATAGGCGATGATCCCGCAAGTGGTGTTTATGTTAATAATAAAGAAAAAGCCTGTTCAAGAGTTGGGATTAAGAGCTTTATTTTTCATTTAGAGAAAAATGCATCTCAAAAAGAAGTTGAAGATTTAATTAATAAATTAAACCTTGATAAGGATATTGATGGAATGTTACTACAACTTCCAATTCCAAAGAAATTTGATGAGCAAAAATTAATAAGTAATATTATTCCAGAAAAGGATGTAGATGGCTTAAATGAGCAGAATATTGGAAAGTTAGTGAAAAATGAACCTGCTATGAAATCTTGTACACCCGCTGGAATAATTAATTTACTAAGATCCCAAAATATTAAAATTGAAGGGAAGAGAATTGTTGTTATTGGAAGAAGTCTTCTGGTTGGGAAACCCTTATCTCTAATGTTGCTAAATCTTAATGGAACGGTAACGATGACACATTCTAAAACTATTAATTTAAATAAAATTTGTAGGGAAGCGGATATATTAATTGCAGCTGCAGGAAAACCCAATTTTATAAATTCAAGTTTTGTGAAAGAAGGTGCAGTAATTATTGATGTAGGGATACATAGGTTAAAAAGTTCTGATAATTGCAAAACGAAATTATGTGGGGATGTATTATTGGAAGATGTAATTCCAAAAGTGTTTGCTTACACACCCGTTCCTGGAGGTGTTGGGCCGATGACAGTAACAATGTTACTAGTAAATACTATTTTCAGCTGGCAAAAACAATTTGGTTTATCATCTACTCTTAGTGACCTTATGCCATAAAGCAAAAATGAATAAAAACTCTACTAAATATATAAAATGACTGAAGTTATTGAAAATATTTCTGATTTCGAAAAATATTTAAAAGACACAAAAAAAGTTGTGGAAGAGGCTCTTGATTTCTCCTTAGGTCAAGAGAATCCAGAAATACTCAGAGAATCAATGAGATATTCTCTACTAGCTGGAGGAAAAAGGATACGACCAATTTTATGTTTAGCATCTTGTTCTCTTGCAGGAGGAAATCCTTCTTTAGCCGTCCCTACAGCGGTTGCTATAGAAATGATTCATACCATGTCATTAATTCATGATGATTTACCAGCGATGGATAATGATGACTTAAGGAGAGGAAGACCCACCAATCATAAAGTTTATGGAGACGCAATCGCTATTCTCGCTGGAGATGCTTTATTAACGAGAGCCTTTGAGATGGTTTCATTAAGAAGCCCTGGGGTTGATCGCAGTAGATTATTAAGTGTAATAGGCGAACTCTCCCTAGTGGCAGGAGCTCCTGGGTTGGTTGGTGGGCAAGTTGTTGACTTAGAATGTGAAGGGAAACAAGTTGACCTTGAAACACTTGAATATATTCATCTTCATAAGACTGGAGCTTTATTAAAAGCTTCTGTAAGAACTGGTGCAATGATAGCTGGAGCCAATGAAGATCTATTAAAAGCCCTAACTACATATGCGGAGGGGATTGGTTTAGCATTCCAAATAATAGATGATATTCTTGATCTAACTTCAAGCAGTGAGAAACTCGGTAAAACAGCCGGTAAAGATCTTTTAGCTGATAAAACTACGTATCCCAAATTACTTGGAATGGAGGAATCAAAAAAAAGAGCTTTCGATTTAGTTGATAAAGCGAAGAAAGCTATTAAGCCTTGGGGAGCTGATGCAAAATATTTAATCTCCTTAGCTGATTTCATTACAAATAGAGATCGATAAAGAGATTTTATGTCTGGATTTTTAGCTTTATTTGATAATTCAGTCCTATTCTGGAGTTTATTATCTTGTCTACTAGCACAATTTTTTAAAATAATATTTAACTTCTTTTCAACAGGAAAGATTAGATTTGGAATCATGTTTGAAACAGGAGGGATGCCTTCAAGTCATTCTGCTCTAATAACAGGTGCCACATCAGGAATTGGTTTTGATTTAGGATTCGATAATCCAATATTTGCATTAGCAGTAGCAGTTTCGC
>MDTG01168719.1_pt1 | contig 13603 bp, 12 predicted proteins | sample 811421 | NCBI WGS metagenome assembly MDTG01 (sample SAMN05326645, study PRJNA326480) | marine metagenome | isolation source: seawater | place: Pacific Ocean: South East | collected 2011 | reverse complement strand
TACATCCTCTATTAAATTTGTTTTTTTTTCCATTGTATTATCATATAAATATCACTGTTTTTATTTTAAGGAACTTATTTTATGGTATTTTACTCATTAATTACTGGATCAAGTGGCTTGTTGGGCAAATATCATTCAGATGCTTTACTTCAAATTAACCATAATGTTGTTCTCACTGACAAAAACTTAGATCAACTCAAAAAAGATGTCAAATTTTTTAAAAAAAGATATCCAAAAAAAAGAATTTTAGGTCTTAAGATGGATATAACCTCAAAAAAAAACATTTTGAGTGTTTTGAAATTTTTAAAAAAAAAAAATATTTGGATTAATAATTTAATTAATAACGCCGCCATTGATGCAAAGTTTAAAAGAGATTCTATAAATTTAAATAAGTTTGAAAATATTTCACTTAAAGTGTGGAATAAGGAAATTGAGGTTGGCTTATCTGGGGCTATGCTGTGTAGTCAAATTTTTGGTAATGAAATGGTTAAAAAAAAAATTAAAGGAAATATTTTAAATATTGGATCTGATTTATCAGTTCTAGCACCAAATCAAAATATTTATATAGGAAATAAAAAAAAACAGACTTTTATAAAACCTGTAACATACTCTGTAATTAAACATGGAATAGTTGGATTAACTAAATACGTAGCATCTTATTGGGCCAATAAAAATATAAGATGCAATTGTCTCTCTCCGGGACCAGTTTTGAATAAGCAATCCTTACAACTACAAAAAAATTTAAAAAAAACAATTCCACTTAATCGTCTAGCGAATATGAATGAGTATGTAGGTTCAATAAAATTTCTTTGTTCTGATGATTCAAAATATATGACTGGTCAAAATATAATTATTGATGGTGGAAGAACAATTTGGTAACAAATAAAATGAGTTCTTATAAATTAATTTTTCCAAAAAAGTGTGAAATTATTGCAGAAATTGGAATTAATCATAATGGTGATTTAGAAATTGCGAAGCAACTAATTGATGTTGCAAAAAGATGTGGTTGCGACTATGTGAAATTTCAAAAAAGGGATATCGACACTGTGTATACTAAAGAGTTTTTAGGTGAAAAAAGAGACAGTCCATGGGGAACTACTCAAAGAGAGCAAAAGGAGGGTCTTGAATTTGATAGTGACGAATACGATAAGATTGATGAATATTGCAAGAGGTTAAATATAAAATGGTTTGCTTCGGCTTGGGATATAAAAAGTTTAAATTTTCTAGATAAATACAAACCAGATAAACAAAAAGTTGCCTCTGCAATGATAACACATGAAGAATTTCTTAATGAGGTAGCTGAAAGAAAAGTACACACTTTTATTTCTACAGGTATGACTAATCCAAAAATTATAGATAATGCAGTAAATATATTTAAAAAGAAATCTTGTAATTTTACACTCATGCATTCAGTATCCACTTATCCATGTAAAGCTGAGAATCTTAATTTAAAGAATATTCTTTATTTGAGAGAAAAATATAACTGTGATGTTGGCTATAGCGGACATGAATCTAGTCCAGGACCTTCAGCATTTGCTGCAGCATTTGGTGCTTCTTGTATCGAAAGACACATAACTTTAGATAGAACTATGTATGGAAGTGATCAGGCTGCTTCATTAGAGGAAAGAGGTTTAAAAATTTTGGTTGATATGGTTAAACTTTTTAATGAGTCTTTAGGAGATGTTCGTACAGATTTGTACTCAGAAGAAATTCCAATAGCCAAAAAACTAAGATATTGGGAAAATAAATAAAAGTGTCCTTCATAATTTCTAATTCAGATAATATAAATCTCAATAATTTTAAATTTAAATTAAAACTTTTGAATAATTTTAAGATATTTTCTAGCAAAAAATTGAAAATACTAAATTATAAAAATCAAACTTTAATAATAGATGGAAATATTTTTGGATACTACAACGAAGGTTATTACAAAAATTTAAGTGATAAGAATCTAAGAAAATACTTAAATAATCAGATCAACTTTAAAGATTTAGATGGAAATTATTGTATAATAAGAATTTATAATCAAAAAATTTCTTTTAATATTGATAACAAAGGATCTTATGATTTATTTTATTCAATAAATGGTAAAAATATTAATTTTTCTAATGATTTTAAGTTAATTACAGAGATAAATCGTAACAAATTAAGTTTTGATAATTTTGCAATTTTGAATGCAATTAGTAATGTCTCTAAGCGTCCACCACTAAAAAAAACTATTTTTAATGAAATTAAAAGATTAGATCTAAATCAACAATCAATTATATTTAAAAACAGTTGTAAAATTTTAGATCAAAAAATAAATCCTTTAAAAACCAAAACAAATTTTTCTGAAAAATCTTTTTTAGAAGATTATGAGAATGCACTTAAAGATTATTCTAAAATTGGAAAAAATAAAAATAAAGTCTTATTTATGTCATCTGGCTGGGACAGTCTTACAGTGCTAAAATTTTTAATTGAAAAATTTGGAAGAAAAAGAGTTAAGCCAGTAATAGCTAGACTTAATTTTTCAAAATCATCTAAAATTTTTAATAAGTATGAAATTGAAAAAGCAAAAAAAATATGTGATCACTTTTCGGTAAAACTCAATATAATAACGATAAATTATGATAATATTAAAACTTATTTAAATAAATTATCTAAAATATCCTCGAAGAGAATGTTAACGAATACTTTTGCGTATTTCTTGCATTACAATTTAATTAATTTTGGCACAAAAAAATTTGGACCCTCAGACTTCTATTCAGGAGAAATTTCTGATGGAGCTCACAACTTTGGTTTTTCCCAATACGTAAGCTTGATAGATCATGAAAATAATGGATATAGAGAATATGCTGATAAAATGATGTGCTATCTTTTTGGACCAACTTTTTTTAAAAAAGTATTAAATGGTTCTTATATAAAGGATCCAATATTTTTATCATTAAAAGAAAAATTAAAAATAAACATTAAAAATATTTCAAAAAGTAAAAGAAAAATTTTTGAAAATTTTATGGAATCAATGTTTTTAACTTACAAAAGATTTCCAATGAACAAAGAGTTTAGTAATTTTTTAAATAAAAAAAGCGTTAAGTCATATATTTCAACTTTTAACAAAGACTATTTGCGAAATATAAATTTTACTGATCACTCTCAAATATATTCATCTTACATATATTTATATAATAAATTTCATTGGCAAGGATCAACCGTGAGATCCGCATATCATATTTCCAAAGAATTTAACTCAAATTTTATAAATATCTTCTGGAATAAAAATACTCAAAAAATGTTATCTGAAATGCCAGAATATATGGGAAGAGGTTTAGAATTAAAAGAAACCAAGTATCCTGAGAAGCAAATATTAAGAAAATCAATAGATGTTAATAAACTTAACATTGGCCCTCACTCATATTTGAGTGACACTAGTAATGCAAATCCATATCACGAGGTAATTTTTAATTCAAAATTCAGAAATATTATTTCTGAAACTTTTAAAGATTATTACCCAACTAAATATTTAGATGCCAAGTATTTTAATCATAAATTTATAAAAAGATTATTAAATGATTTCAAAAATAAAAAGGCTAAAACATATCCAGAAATGATTTATTCTCTCTATTGTTTTTCAAGGTTATTAAAAGATATTAAATTTTAATTTTATTAAGAATTGTTAAACAAATTTGCAAGTTTTAATGTACTTTTAAGCATTGAAATATCATTATAAATCTTTTGTCTTTTTACTACAAATTTTTTTAGGTGTTTCATCTGATTTATAAAACCAGGTTTAAAATTTTTTTTAGAATATTCATCTATCTTTAAATGTGGGATTTCTGTCGGTACTAATAATCTTTTATTACCATTAACATATTTCTTTTTTATTTTTTTATAAATTGTTAAAATTTCAATAGGTTTAAGTACATATCTTTTACTCTCAGTATTTATATCTATTGAAAATAATTCTGGTGAATTTTTTGAGAAAGAAAAATAGATTGGCACTCCTTTTTTACTTAGGGCAAATAGTGTAGATGAACTTTTATAAATATGCTTATTTTTCACTTTTAATTCACCAAACAAATAAATGATAATAGCAAATATATGTACCGAGTTTGTTGAAATTTGATTAATTTTTCTTTCGGTAAATTTAACTATAACACTTGTAGGTTTTTTTAAATTTTTTTTTAAATATTTAATTGAGTCATAAAAAAGTCTATTAAATCCAACAAATATTTTTTTTCCAGATTTTAATGATCTTAATTTAGTTAAATTTGTAGAAATTGGTTTTTCAGTAAATATAAAATTTTTATACTTTGTGCACTCCTTTAAAATATCTAAATTATCTTTGATTCTTGGCGCTAAAAAAACGACTACATTTTTTTTATTTTTGACTGACTTCAGTGCAAGTTTCCAATTATCAAAATTTTTTTCAAATTTAAATTTTTTTTTAAGATTAATTTCATTAGTTGAATTTTTTCTTGTAGAATTTAGACTGTAAAGTCCAATTTTATTATATAGTGCAGACTTAATATGCTCCTCAACTATCTTAGAGGAACCAATGATTAATATTTTTAGTTTCATTTTATAAACACATTTTGATATTATCATTTAATTCTATTAAAATTAAATGAATATTCTAATCATTGGGCTTGGAAATATTGGATTTGCGCATTTAAAATCTTTTTTTTTATCTAAACAAAAATACACAATCGATTTGTATGATAAAAAAAAAATTAAATTTGATAAATTTTCTAAAATTGACGTAACTAAAAAAAATATTAACATTTTAAAAAAATTACCAAAAAATAAAAATTACAAACTTGTGATAATAGCTACAAGTTCCTTGGAGAGATTTAACTTACTAAAAGAGACTATAAAGAAAAATAAGGTTAGATATTTCATTTTAGAGAAAATGATATTTGCAAAATATGAGCATTACAAAAAATCAATTTCATTTACAAAAAATTATCAAAATAAGATTTTTGTAAATGTTTGGGGAAGCTTAATTATTTATCTACTAAAAATAAAGATTAAGAATAAAAGGTTACCAATAAAATTTCATGCAATTATAAAGGAGGGTAGATTAATGACTAATCTAATCCACTATATTGATATGTTTTGTTATATAACCAAAAAAAATTTGAATTTTGATATTAATATAGAAAAAATATTTTTATCAAAAAGAAAACCCTACAAAGAAGCTAGTGGAAAGTTGTTTGGTTATAATAAATTTGGAAGTATCTTAATAGAGTCAAATCCAAATATTGAGACTGACAAAATACTTATAGAAGCTGGGGAAGATATTCATAAAATTTTCATAAATAAAAATAAATGCGCAATTTATTACAAAAATTCAAAATTTTTAAAAAAAATACCCTTTCCGTTTGCTTATTCTTATACATTTAAAATTTTCGAAAACTTTATGAAAAAAAATCGTAAAGAAATTATAAATAATTTTAGTTTTATTCATAAAATTTCCGAACAATTAGTTTTAAAGTTAGAAAAGATAAAAATTAAAATTACTTAACATGAAAAAAAAATTATTATTTTGTATTCAAAATCCATTTGCATTAGATAATTTATTTGAGGATATAAAATTTTTAAACAAATCTTTTGATATAACAATTTTAACAACAAATTATCTGATTAATGAGGATATAAAGGAAAAATACCTAAATTTTAAAAGAAAAACAAAAGTAGAAAATTTACTTTTTATTCCTTTTTACATTAAAGGCAAAACCACAAGGAGCATCAAATCGATGGTTTCTACACATATATTTTTAAAAGATTTAAAAAAAAAAGTTGATTTTAATATTTTTGATTTTTCTATATCAGACTCAAAATTCTATGTTTGGCAAAGAATTATATTAGATCAATATTTACAAAAAAGAACTATTCAAATTGGTCTTGCTTTAGATTCTGTTTTGCTTCCATTAAACAAATTTAAAGAATTATTAGATGGTAAAAATGTCCATGATATTACAAGTAAAATTCATAAGCTTAGAGAACTGAAAAGTTTAAAAAAAAAGAAAAAAACAATTTTTAAGAAATTTCAAAATGTTTACATTAGACAAAGAGATCTGATTTTTGATAGAAAAGTTCTCTCAATGATATTTCACAAAAAAAATTTTGATTATAAAGAATCAGATTTTAGATTGATGGAGACTGATAGATTTGATTATAAAATATGTTTTTTTTATAGTTCTTATTATTTTTGGGAAAAAATTTATAATAAAAAATGTTTTTTGATAAAATTGAAAAATGATTGTTCATGTGATAAAGAAGCAACTCAAAAAAAAAGTAAAGCCTTATTTCTATCCACTTTGTGGAGCAATTACAAAAATCATGAAAATTATTTAGATGAGAAAATTAATAGAATTTTAACATTTTTTGATTGGTTAAGAAAAAAAAACAAAGATCTCTGTCAATTAGATTTTAGATTTCATCCTATGGAAAATAAGGAAATAATTTCTTTAGTAAAAGATATAATTTTAAAGAAAAATTTATCCTTTGTGAAATTTGAAGTTCAAAATACTCCATTATCTAACTTAGTTTGTGATTATTCTTTTGCCATAGGTGCTTTAAGTGGTTCACTTTCATATATTAAAAATTTTTGTAATAACATTGATGTTTATTGTTTAAAATCTCTTAGTGAAGATTACGCTGGGGAATATTATTATCTCAAATTAATCAATGAAAATATTAAACATTATGATGATATAGACGGTAAATTTGAGGATGAGAATAAATTTTTGAGTCAAAATGATTTAGACGTGAAAGCTTCGAGTTTAAGTCAATTTTTATCATCAATATCAAAATAAGATTAATCTTTCTAAATTTTATATTTTCTAGAAATTATTGATATAATTTTTTTGTACAAATCTATATGACCCTTTTTATTAAGGTGATATCCATCTTTTCTAAAACAGTTATTATTAAAATTATTATCTATAAAATTTTCTTTAAAAATTTCTTTTATAGCCTTGTTGTATTTTTTAATATTCTTAAAAGTATTTGGTCTTTCCTTATCAATTTTAAAGTTCGAGTGAATACCAATCCAAATTATGTATGATTTTTTAAAATTATTTTTAAGTTTATTTATCTCAGAAACAAACTTAGAAAGTTTAACTTTACTTTTATCAGAATATTTTACAAATTTTGGATTATAAAACAATTTACTCTTTAAGTCTTTTTGTTTAATGTTAAATATTTTTAATAATTTAAAAATCTTTTGATTTGTGTTATCAGAAAATAATTGTGTCTTAACGTCATTAACACCTGAATGGACTATTATAATCTCAGGTTGCCAGTTTTTATAGTAATTTATAGAATAATTTATTAACATCGATGTAGTAATTCCACCCCATATAACTTCTGAATAATAAGCAGCTGGGATTCTTTTTTTTAATTTTGAAATATAAATTTCATTAATAGGTACATTTTGATCTTTTTTCTCTAAATATAATGGAATACAATTTGAGTCTCCAATTATTAGAATTTTTTTTAGTTTTTTCATAATTTAAATATGTTAGATGTATACATTTGATTATTTCCACATTTAATGATTTTAAAAAACATAAACTACATTAAACAAATAACAGATAAGAAAAAGTTTTTCTATTTAAAGTTTTATTTCTTCGGCTTTTTAGTAATTGCAATTTTAGATACGATCAGTATTGGTTTAGTCCCTGGTTTTATATCTATAATATTAGACAAGAATGTCTTACTAGAGAAACTGAGTTTTAATGAATATACGTACAACTTCTTGTTTGATATTTTAAACAAAGAAAACATAATTATTCTTTCCTCGATTTTTTTAATATTTTTTTTCTTCCTAAAATTCTTGTTGTCTTCAATTTTTTATTATCTAGAGGCAAAAATTAGTAATGATTTAAAAATTTTTTTTAGTTCTTCGTTATTTAAAGTTTATTTAAATAAAAATTATTTATATCATGCAATAAATAATCCAGTTATCTTAGGTAGAAATATTTCTTCTGAGGTAAACTCGACTGTTTTCTTCATAAGAACGCTGGTTTACTATATAAAAGAAATTATTCAAATTATATTAATTGTTTTATTATTATTTTTTGCCAACGTAAAAATAACATTTGTATTATTAATCTTATTTGCATTTTTTGCTTTCATTTATTTGAAAACTTTTTCAAATAAACTAAAAAAAAAAGTTGCCATTTCATTCCATGAAAGAGGGGAAAAAAGTAAAATAATAATTCAAATTTTAAATGCTATAATTGAAGTTAAACTTCATAATAAAGCAAATTTTTTTGCAAGAAAATTTAAAAATTCAATTATTAAAGAATTTCAATCCGTTAAATTTTTAGATTTTATAAATAAATTACCTAAACTATCAATGGAGTTGTTGGTTGTTTCTATGTTGTGTATTTCTATAATTATAGCTTTATATTTAAACTTTAGTATTGAAAGTCTACTTCCAATTTTTGTTTTATATTTTTTTGCTGCACTAAGATTATACCCTTCTATAAATGGACTTTTGATACACAGGCTAGGAATAATAAATAATCAAATCTCTTTTAATAAAGTATATGATGAATTTAAAAATGCATCTGCGTCTTCAGAAAATCCGAATGAGAGAAATAATGAAAATTTTTCCTTCGACCACAAAATTTTAGTAAAAAATCTTGAGTTCAATTATCCAAATAGAAAAAAATTATTACAAGATATCAATCTAGAAATCAAAAAAAATGAAACTGTTGGAATAATAGGTGAAACTGGATCAGGAAAGAGTACTTTTATAAAAATTTTAATGGGACTAATTAAACCTTCTAACGGAGATATCCAAATTGATGGTAAAGATTTAAATGAAATAAAAAATAGTTTTCAAAGAAAAATTGGTTATATTCCTCAAAATTTTTATATTTTTGATGACACAATTGTTAAGAATGTTGCCTTTGGCATTGAAGATGAAAAAATTGACTTTAGTAAAATCAAAAAAGCAATAAAAGATGCTCAATTAGAAAATTTTATAAATCAATTACCAGATAAAATTCAGACAGTTGTTGGCCCTAACGCTAAAAAAATATCAGGTGGTCAAGCACAAAGGTTAGCAATTGCTAGGGCACTATATAATGATCCTGAAATTATAGTTTTTGATGAAGCAACAAGTTCATTAGATCAAGAAACTGAATTAGAAATTATGGAAAATATTAACAAAATTAAAAAAAATAAAACAATCATTATAATCACCCATAAATTAAATCTTCTTAAATTTTGTGATAAAGTTTTTAAAATTGAAAATCAAAAAATTTCAAAAGTAGAAAATTAATGACTGACATTAAACTTAAACAAATCGCAAAGAATATTAGGAGAATTATTTTTGATAAAGTAGCGAAAAATGGTGGTCATATTTCCACATCTTTTTCTGCTGTAGAAATACTTGTTTCTATATATTTTGATAAATATTTTAAGTTTAATAAAAAAATAATGAACTCAGATAAGAGAGACTATTTTATTTTAAGTAAAGGACATGCTGCAATTTTGATGTTTTCTATTTTATTTAAAAAGGGAGTCCTATCAAAAAAAAATTTTAATAAAAATTATAAGTCAGGTGATTATAGTCTTGGAGGACATGTGTGTCACAAAACTCCTGGAATTGAAGCAAGCACAGGTGCAGTTGGACATGGTCTTGGTATAGCATGTGGTATTGCATTATCTAATAAATTAAAAAAATTAAAAAATTATACATATGTTTTACTTGGCGATGCAGAATGTTCAGAAGGCTCTGTTTGGGAAGCAGCAATTTTTGCAAATAAATTTAAACTAAATAATCTAATCGCTATTGTGGACAATAATAAAATTGGAGCAACAGATTTTACAAAAAGCTATATTGATTTTAATAATCTTGAAAAAATGTTTAAATCATTTGGATGGATAGTAAAAAAATGCGATGGACATAATTTTAAAGATATAAGAAAAAAGATTCAATATTTAAAAAAATCAAAATTATTAAAACCAAAAATTATAATTGCTGAAACGACTAAAGGAAAAGGCTTAAATTTTTTGGAAAATGATCCAAGTTGGCACTCTAGGAAAATGGACGATAAACAAATACAAAGTGGAAGAATTAAACTAAAATGAAAAATTCTAAATACTTAGCTCTAAGAGATATCTTTATTGATAACTTGTATAACTTAGCAAAAAAAAATCCAAAAATAATATTAATTACAAATGACCAAGGAGCACCTGCGCTTGATAAATTTAAGAAAGATTTGACAAAACAATTTTTTAATATGGGTATTTCTGAGCAAAATATTATTGCTGTTGCAAGTGGTCTTTCATCTCAAGGTTTTATACCTTTTGTATATAGTATTTCATCTTTTCTGATTTATAGATCAATAGAATTTTTAAAGATTGACCTTAGCTATAGTAAAAATCCTGTTCATTTATTTGGCGTTGGGTCAGGATATTCTTATGCTGAAGACGGCCCAACTCATCACGCAACAGAGGATTTAGCCAACGTTTTATCTTTCCCAAATTTTGAAGTTTTTAATCCATCTTTTCCTAGTCTATGTAACAAACTTCCAAACATTTTATTAAAAAAAAAATATCCAACTTACACGAGACTTGATCGACAATCCTTTAAGGACACCGATCTAAATTTAAGTAAATTTATTAAAGATGGGTTTTACTTATTTAAAAAAAAAAGGGATTGTTCTAACTGTATTATTTCAACAGGTATAACGACCCAAAATATGATGAATTATAAATCTCAGGTAAAATATGATTTAATTGACATATTTTCTCTTAGTTCTTTTAATCAAAAAAAATTAATAAATTTATTAAAAAACTATAGAAATATTGTAATTGCAGAGGAGCATAACAAATATAATGGATTAGGAGTTTATATCTTAAGCATAATTAACAATTCAAATTTAAAATCAAAAATAAAAGTGATTGGGTTAAACAAAAAATATATATTTGGGTATGGATCCAGGCAAATGCTTCATAAAAACAACAAAATAGATCAGGCAAATATTGTAAAATTTTTTAAATGAGCAGATGTCTTTTAGTTACAGGAGCGAATGGAGTTTTAGGACAAGCTATTAAAAAGTATGTTAAGGATAAATCAAATAAAGAATTCAAAAAATATATATTTTTATCTTCTAAAGATTGTGATTTGACAAATGATAGAAAAGTAAAAACACTTTTTAAAAAGGTAAATCCATCTCATATAATTCATTTAGCTGCAAAATCTGGGGGTATTGGGGTTTCAAAAAATAATTTTCAAGCAACTTTATTAACAGACAATTTAAAAATGATGATTAATATTTTGGAAAATAGTAAAAATAGCAAAGTAAAAAAAGTAATATTAACCTTATCTTCAGGCATGTATCCACCAAATGCCAAAATGCCGTTCAAAGAAAATTCTATTCATCAAGGAGAGGTGGAACAAGGTTCTTACGGTTACTTCTTTGCAAAAAGGTTAATGGAACCTTCAATTAGAGCTTATAGAGATCAATACAATCTTGATGTTATAGGTTTAGTTCCAAATGGTATTTATGGTGAAAATGATAAATTTGATCTAGATACATCACCAATGTTACCGTCTTTAATTAAAAAGATTTATAAAGCTAAAATAGATGATAGTAGTGTAGAAGTTTGGGGTGATGGCAGTCCTTTAAGAGAATACACTTATGCAAATGATTTAGCTAAGATTTATTTTTGGGCTTTAAAAAATTATAAAAGTAGAAAAATTTTGAATATTGGTAGTACAGAGGAAAGAAGTGTTAAACAAATCGCTTATTTAATTTCGGATATTATAAAGTTAAACAGAAAAAAAATATTTTTTAATAAAAATAAACCTAACGGTATAATTAAGAAAAATACTTCAAATTATAATTTTAAAAAAATAAAAAATTTCAAATACACAAAATTAAAAAAAGGATTAAAAAATACAATAGAGTGGTATATTAAAAATTATAAAACTATAATCAAGAATCAAAGTAGATTTTAATGATCGGATTTGGAACGTGGGGTTTATCAGGAAAAGATTATGGATTTATATCAGCAAAAAAATCTAAGAATTTAATTCTAAAATCTGTTAATTCAGGTATAAAATTTTTTGATACAGCACCTTTATACGGCAATGGTAAGGTTGAAAAAATTTTAGGCGAAGCTATTAAAGAAAACAAAGGATTAAGAAAAAAAATTACAATTTGTACAAAATTTGGTCTTCTTCCGCATAAAAATCATAATCTGAAACATGATTTTAGTTTTAATCATATAAAAAAAGAAATTTCTAAAAGTCTTAAAAATTTGAATTCTAATTACATAGATATTTATCTGATGCATAGCCCAAACCTTGATGAATTAAATATTAAAAAAATTTTAATTATTCTCAATAAGTTAAAAAGATCTAAAAAGATAAAATATTTTGGAATTTCTTTAAAAGATCCCAGCGATATATTCAAGTTGAAAAATCTTAAATTTTTTGACTATTTTGAAATGAATTTTAATTTATTAGATCAAAGAGCTGCTAAGTTTAAGATAATTGAATATTTGAAAAAAAAAAGAAAAAAAATTATATGTAGAACACCTCTATGTTTTGGTTTTCTTAGTGATAATTTGATATTAAAAAATAAATTAAATAGGAATGACCATAGAAGAAAATTTTGGCCAAAATCACAATTCGATAGATGGAATGAAAATAAGAATTTATTTAATTACTATAAAAAAAAATATAGAATTAATAAATTGAGTATCTTTGCTATATTATTCTGCCTATCATATAAATTTGATTATGTTATACCCGGGATCATGTCAAATAAGCAACTTAGAGAAAACTTGAAGGCCTCAAGATTTAAAAAGATAATTAATAAGGATCTCAAGGAAATATTAAGGATTTATTTAAAAAAAGAAAAAAAAATATTTAAAAAGTAAATAAATTGAAAAAAATTTTATCAATAGTATTTGACAGTAAAGATGATGGCTTTCACGCTAAATTAATAGAACGTACTAGTTTGGTTTTAAACATTTATATTAATCAAATAAAAAAACTTAAAGTTGAAAATAAGATAGAAATTTTACTAGTCGATTGGGGAAGTAAAAAAGAACTTCGTTGGAAATTGAATTTAGAAAAAAATAATTTTGTAAATTTTTGTTATGTAGATAAAGAAATTGCATATAAGTATGATAAATTATTTAAAACTAAGTATAATCACGATATGGCCTTAAATGTTGGAGTGAAAAGGGCCAGTGGACAAAATGTATTATTTTCACCCTCTGATCAATTTTTTTCATTAGATGGATTTAAAAATTTAATCAGGCTTTTGTCAAAAAATGAAAATAATATTTTAGATAAGAATTTGTTCTTAATACCCAGAAAATTTATAGAAAAGGGTTTTTTTTTAAAAAATCCATCAATAGAACACTACGAAAAATATATTGAAAAACTTAACTTTTCAAATGTCCCTTTCAAATCTTCTAAAATTCATAATGGTGGAGGTATGGGAGGCTTTTTAGCTAGAAAAAAACTTTTTGACCAAATACATGGACCTAGTTATCCAAATTTAAAATATTTTGGATGGAGAAGTAGACATGATAATGATCTTTTAAAAAGAGCCTCTAATTTAGTGGATCATATTGATTTAAG
>MDTG01017263.1_pt1 | contig 13603 bp, 23 predicted proteins | sample 811421 | NCBI WGS metagenome assembly MDTG01 (sample SAMN05326645, study PRJNA326480) | marine metagenome | isolation source: seawater | place: Pacific Ocean: South East | collected 2011 | reverse complement strand
AATTCTTTCTATACTTTTAGGTTTACCAACAGCCAAGTTTCCTATGTCTCTTCTTTCACCTGAAGCATTTACTTTATTGAATTTTTCATTAGCAACATTTAAGTCTGCTGTAAGTTTTTGATTCTTCTCTTGTAGGGATTTATTGATATCCTGTATTTGTTGTATGTCTGCTAGTTGCTGTTCAATAACTGCTTTTTGATCTTCCACAGCACTTTCCAACTTTTCGTTGTTAAGTTTTAATATTTCGTTTTCTGATTTTAGATGTTGAACGTACCAGATACCTCCAGCCGCTCCAGATAATAATAAAAAGAATAAAACTAATTTAATCTGACTGAACATGTCTGCCAACTACCTCTAATAGTTGAGACACAGTCATTACATCAAATGTTTCTTCTTCTGGTATGGATATACCCAATTCGGATTCTATTTTCATGATGACATCCACAATATCTATTTCATCTCCATTGAGATCATCTATTAGATGTGTGTTGTCTTCGTACACTTTGTCTTTGCCAAAGTGTGATTTTAAAACTTCTATTACTGTGTCTCTCATTGTTTTCTTAATAATAAAACTTTATCACTCCCCGCCTTAGTGATTGTTACTCTTTGCTCACTAAAGTTGTTTACAGTATAACCTTTGCCTAAACATCTTTCTAAAAAGATATCATCTGTGGTTCTGTCTAGTATAGGTTCACTGGATACATCTTCCATAATATCTGCTTCCCCAAAGTTCAGCAAATCAAAATTAAAACTTCTGCGACCATTGTTTATAGATAATGTGCTTTTATCTTCTTGTTCATCTAACATCACATTAGATATTAAACTTTCTAAGAAAAAGTTTCCAATGCTTTCGTTGTAATCTTTCTTTTGTTGTATCATAAGGTTCTCTGTAAATTCTTCTTTGGAAACATATTTGTCTGGGTCTGTGATGACATATGACTTCCAACTTTCGTTTGCTCTATCAAACTCGTCTTCTGAATAGTAAGGCTTATACTTCCAGCCTCCAATACTCATAATGTTGCCTAAGTCTTCTACTACTTTTTCTGTTAGATCATAAAAAGCATCATCTCTTTTAACTTCTACAAACACCATATACTCACCATCGTCATTTGATGCTGGACTACTCTCTACATCTAGTATTTCATATGCTCCGTTTTCAATAAAATGGGATAAGTCTTTTGCTGGTTCTTTGTCTTTGACATAAAAGCCTAAAACAATAACATCATTATTATCTCCTGTTTTAGGTGAGAACTCGTCTATACTTACTTTAGGTAAAACTAAATCCTGGAGTTCGTTATATTTCAATGTCATTTGCTAAGTCTCCTGCTGTTGGATTTAGTTGCATGTTATTAGAATCTAAGCCACCTGTTAAGTCTGCTCCTTGGTTTGCTTGATCCATATCAACTGTTTCATTGTCTGTTAGTATGTAATCATCTTCTAATTGTTCTACAAACTTTCTAGGTACCTTTAGTTCAACTAACCACACAGGATCTTCGTTTGTTTTTGTGCGTCTATACACACGATTCTTTTTGATTTCTACTTCTATATCCTCTGGACTTGATATTCTTTTAGGATATACAAATACGTCTTCTGTAAACTTAACACCAATATCCTTTTTAGTAAGACGTAAACCGCCTTCTGGATCTGGCATTTCGTCTCTTTCGTACATCAATGTAATGTTTACAAAGTATTTACTAGGTCTTCCTACTTCTACTATCTTGCCTTTTTGCCAATTTTTGTATGCGTAAAGGCCTAGATGCTCTAAAAGACCATCGACTTCCATAATCATATCTAACAATCTCTTGTCCTGATTGATTAATCTAATAGTATTATTAATATCTTCTGACGTATAACTTGACATACAAGTATTTATCAAATTGATATACTATACTATATCTTCTATGAATCAATTTATTAAGTGTATATGTAATAAACGACTAAACTTTGCTAAATATTTTTGCAATGATTAACAACCATTTGAAAAGTTGTAAACACTATATTGACACCGTAAGTTGAATAGCATCGCTTACGGTTTTTTTATGGCCAATAAAGGAGACACTCATGTCACGCAGAAAACGAAAAGATCGACAATTCAAAGCGGCAATACGCCAATTACAAACGGAGGAATTAATTTTGAAACTAGATACAAGATACTTGAATAAAACAGCCAACGTAACAGTTATACCTAAAAATATAACCCAAGACACATTAGTAGAGTCATTAGAGCATACGGATACGAATATCACGTTTGCTGTAGGGCCGGCGGGTACGGGAAAAACGTACATTGCCACTAAGAAGGCCATTCAAGCATTAACATCTGGAGCAGTTTCAAAGATCATAGTGACACGGCCGGCAGTAAGTGTGGACGAACAACACGGATTTTTACCAGGTACATTACAAGAAAAAATGGCTCCATGGACAAGACCCATCATAGATATATTTGAAGAACACTTTACACCCAGTCACATAGAAAATATGATAGAGGCAAATATCATAGAAATCGCACCCTTGGCATATATGAGAGGTAGAACATTTAAAAATGCTTTTATTATAGCAGACGAAATGCAAAATGCTACACAAGAGCAAATGAAAATGTTGCTCACTCGTATAGGACCAAATAGTAAATTAGTAGTTACTGGAGACCTTAATCAGCATGATAGAGGATTTGGTGACAATGGACTAAAAGATTTTCTAGTTAGAATCGAGGGCAAACAATCAAGATATATAAAAACAATTTATTTTGATACTAGAGATATCGAAAGACATCCAGCAGTTGCGGAAGTACTTAGTTTTTACGACTAAGTTCCTCTAGAATTATATTGCTAATCTGACCGACTTGTGAATGGTCAACATCGTACAGGTCGGTCATCCTATCCACAGCACTTTTTATAGCAACAAGAGGGTCGCTCTTGCCTTGTTTTATATGTGTATATACAAATCCGCCCTCTTTGAATTCAGGCTCGTATTGAATCATTTCTAATGCTAATCTGTTGTTGTCTTCCATAATGATAAATCAAATATCTCCGTGTCATGTGGCATGTCTGTACACCACTTTACCATATCAGCAATGTATTCTGCTGACATCATATTTTCTTGTGCTGGTTTGCTGTTGTCAGGTGCTAAGTTTAAGTTAGCCATATCTGTATCTACCCAACCTGGATTAATATTAATTACTCTAACTTTCTTATTCTCAATACCTTCTTTGAATGCTACATATTCTGCTGTACGTTTTAAATGTACTTTATCAGCAGAATAAATAGACCCTGATCTGTTGTGTTCATATTGTGCTCTACTACCAATGTTTACAATAGTTTTGTATTCCCCTCGCCAATAGTTACACACAATCTCAAACAGTTGTGACTGGCTAGTTCCTAAGTACGCATTATTAATAAACATATCGCATGGTACTATCTTCATAGCACACATATTTACTTGCTGTATATCAAAGCCGTTGCTTCTACTAAGTCCTACAATTTCATGTCCGTCGCTTTCAAATAAGTCCGCACATGCTTTACCTATACCTTTTGAATGTCCTGTAATTGCTATCTTCATGCTGATGCTGTATATCCTTTTGCTATGTATTGCATTTTCTTAAACACACTCATCATGCCAATTTGTCTTTGCATACTTAATTGTGCTCCTAATGGAATTTTTTGTATCGCAGACATATTGAAGTTAAGCATTTCATTAGCAGTATATCCACTAAATGCTTCTGTGAGAATGTATAAAAGTCCTCTAACAATTTTACTATCTGAATGTGCGTAAAACTGTAATGTATCGTCTTCCTTTAAATGATGTAACCAAACATCGCTTTGACAACCTGGCACATAATTTTTGTCATTGAGTAATTCTTCTACAGTAATACCTTTTAAACTATCACCAAGTTCTATAATATATTCATATCGATCTATGTCAGTTTCTAATATCTGTAATGTTTCTACAATTGGTTCTATTGTTGCTATCATCTTATCTTCTTATTCTTGCTTATTGCTTTTTCTAATAATGAAAGTTTAATGTTTTTGCTTTGAGCATAGTGTATTAATGCTTCAGTGTCTTTAGGAAAGCAATGTCCTCCAAACCCATACTCGCCATCTGGTCCTGGGACTTTCATATGGCTATCACCGATGCGTGGGTCTCTGGTTAGCATGTCTGTGAATTGATTCCAACTGACCATACTGCTACTTGCTTCTTGTAACTTCTGTAATTCATTAAAGAACACCACTTTAGTTGCTAACCAACTGTTAATACTATACTTAATTAAACTAGCAGTACTTAGATCTACTTTGAATGTAGGTACAACCCTCACGTCACTGTACCTATTATATGCTTTTTCTACTATCACACAATCTTTAAACTTGCCTCCTAACACCTGCATGTTTGGATTTATAAAGTCTTCTGACGCATTTGATTCTGTTAGAAATTCTGGATTGTAAACTATTTTTAGTTTGTAACTCTTTTTAAACACATGTAAGTAGTCAGGTATAATTGTGCTTTTAACCACAACTATACCTTTATACTCATTGTCATCTAGTTCCTGTAGTACTTCTGAAACAATATCTACATTTACACTACCGTCATCATTAGGTGGTGTAGGAACACAAACAAAAGTAAGTGGCGGATCGAATTCACTGACAAGTTTGTCAATTGTGTTGTCCTCGGAAATCCTGGGATCCACCACGTACTGTTCGATGTTAGAAAAACCATCACTGACAGCAGTTCCAACAAAACCTTTACCTATTATTCCTAGTTTAAACTCTTTATCCATTCTTGTTTATCTCTTATGTACTGTCTAATATGTTTATAACTACCTACTTTTAATTTATGATTTAGTATTCTAAAACTTACACCTTCGTGGTATTTAACTTCATTATTTACTGATTGTTGATCTCCAATGCCTAATGCTAAGACACTTAAAAATCCAAATGAATCTACGCCAACAAATACTTTACTGTGAATTTGTTCATTAAGAAACTTTTCAGCAAACTTTTTAGTTTCTTGTTCGGTAGTATAATCTGTAAACCATTCGCCATTCTCATCAATATTGTATCCAAAATTCTCAGGATCTTTGTCTATAGACGATAACCAACCTTCGTCCCAAATAACCGCTTCGCCTGGCTTATGTTGTATAGGAAATATTTGTAATTCGGACATTAACATATTATCCATCAATCCTTTATTAATTAATAGATTCATTTTAGATGTCATATTATCAAACGTGTCTCCTTTTAATCCTGCTATAAATCCTGCGGAAGTCCAAAAGCCTGGTATTTGTCTTTTTAGTTCTGTAAGTGCTAAAACATATTTGTCAAAGTTATATCCTTTCTTAATACCTTTGGCGGCTTCTTTAGACAAAGTTTCTATTCCAAAATTACAAGCAATTATTCCTGCTTCTTTCATCATAGGTATTTGATGTAGCCTATTAGCAAGTACATCTAGTCTGGCAAAGCAGGCTATGTTTGGCTTGTAATCTAATTGCTTTACTACTTTAACCAGTAACTCTAACTTCTCGTCGCTTTCATTTAATGTATCATCTGCTATAAAAAAGTTAGTAATGTTATGCTTTTCTTTTGCTGTTCTAAAAGTATATAACATTGCCTCTTCGCAATTAAGTTTTAAGTTCTTAGCATTACGCAAAGGGTAGTTACAAAAACTACAATTAAACTTACAACCAAGCGAAACTTCTAAACCTAATACATCTCTTTCATTGAGGCAGTCATCATCTTGAAACAAATCAAACAACACAGGCTTTTCTTTATCCATGTCATAGTTTAAATTTGTAAAAATGTTTTTATGTTCTGTCCTATTAAATCTGCTAAGATCTTTTTTAGCAATCCAGTCACGTAACATCTCATCTGCCCTACCAATAAACACACCGTCAATGTCTTTATAGTCTTCTAATTGTTCTCTGTTAAGTACTCTTATGCCGCCCATGATAATTCGAACGTTTTTTAATTCTGCTTTGATTAGTCTCGACACTTCTAATAGATATCCAACAATACTGCCTTCACCGTCGTCCCAAGGTCCTCTTACAGGAACACTAAGTCCTATCACATTGTCGTCTGAGTCTTTAAAATATGTGCGTAAAAATTCTGTAAGTTCTTCTTTATCCCAAAAAGAAGAATAATCAATTACTGTTGCTGTAGCATCGTGGTCGTGGAATATCCTTTTTATTATATGGGCACCTAGGCCTCTATAATTATTATAGAAAAAGCCATTGTTGGTTTCTGTAAGGATAGCCGCTTTCATAACAATATTTAGCCACCAGCATTCATTTCTAATTCAACAAGTGTAGCACTAAGATTTATTTCAGGATCAGCACAAGAAACACTCTTTACCATACCATCTCTAATAATTACAATACTCTGATCTTGCTTTAATGAATCTGCTCCCCACAGTTCTAAGTTCCTATACAAGAACTTAAATATATCTTCATACTCTTCTGGTCTTGCTTGATCACAAATAAGTGTTCTTGCTTCTTTGTATTTGCCTGCTTTAAATAATTCTACCATGGATAGCATCCAGTCGCTTTGTGCGGCATCGCCATCCTGAGGCTTTTGTAAAACACCTTCAACTACATTCTGCTGTACCAAGTTGATGCTCTTACGCAAATCTGGATAACTTGCTTGTACATAAGTATCAAGTGTTTCTAAATCTATCTGTACACCCTCTTCAACACAGATAGTTGCTATCCTGGCTGTAAATTCATTTAAGTCTAGTTTCTCAATATGGAAACCTTGGGACCTACTATGAAGTGCCGGGATAATTCTTTGTGGGTAATTACACGTCAATATAAACCTAGCAGTTGTATGATACATTTCCATCATACCACGAAGTGCCGCTTGTCCATTAGGCGTAATATAATCTGCCTCATCAAGTAATACATACTTGAAGTCTCCAAAAGGCATAGTACTCACAAAGTTTGTAATTCTATCTCTAATAACGTCAATACCATTTTCGTTACTAGCATTTATTTCTAGTATATCAAATTGATCTACTTCTAAACTATGTAGCAATACTTTTGCTAAAGTTGTTTTACCTGTGCCGGGAGCACCACTAAATAATAAGTGTGGCAATGCTCCATCACCAATCCAGCCTTGTATTTGTTTTCGCTGATTGTCATCTCTAAAGACATATTCATCAACTACCTTAGGTCTATACTTCTCTACCCATAAATCTTTCATCTTATCACCTCGATGTGTTCTGTTATATTATACTTTCTTTGCGGCGTAATGTCAATCACTTTTTGTAACCAAACCATTCAAAATCCTTTGACCAACTGTCAGCAATCTTTTGTTTATTATTGTTAGCATCTAGCAGATACATAAAGTCTTTGGTACTTGTTTTATCATGTGGGTGCCTGTGTTCAAATATATTTGCTGTATGAAATTCTGTTTCTTTGCCTATGATTTCTTTACTCACGTCAGGCCAACGTGTCGGCAGTTCTTCTTGCTTAATAATATGATCAAAGAAATCTATGTTTTTAACATTGTTATCTAATACTGTATGGCACAACGGCTCATTGACTAAAGTAACTTGCCACCATTTAGTAGCATTATTGCCTTTATGATAATCCACAAGACCATCTAAGAAGTTTGTAAATGCTCCAATGTGTATATCTTTATCTTCTGTCATTTTATATAATCCCATATCTAATTGTAGTTCTGGGAATACTTCTGTTGGTGGTTGGTTTGGGTGTTCTAAATCACTTACATTATATCCTAGATCAGGAGCATAATGCCAAATGTCTGCTAGGTATCCTGCTACAACTCTTGTGTAAGGATTACGACTGAATGTAACTTTAGGTCCAGCAAGTATGTCATCTTCGATTATATCAAATAGGTCGTAGTTTATAAAACTATTATCGCCAGAAAGATCTAAGTAATTGTCTACACCTATGTGTTCATGTAACCAATTGTTTAAACTGTTACTTCCACATCTTCTTGCTTTAACAATTACGAAAGGAGTTGGACAACTCTTCTTGCCTATTTGTATTTCCATTAAACTTTACGTTTTAATTCTTGTGCTATTGCTTCTTTCTTATGTTCTAGCAACCATTCGTCTTCGCCACTATAAGTTGGTGCTTCTTTGATTGCCTTCTGTGCTTGCCACAGTACTTTATATATCTTTTGCTTACAACCAAAGCCATTGAAGCCATCTATATTAGGATCATGCATTACACCTTCCCATTGCCATAACTGTTCTTGGATTGCTTTATTTCCTGTTTTTTCAATGTATGGCACTTTGCCTCCTTAGTCTAACTGACTGTTTACTTTTAAAATAGTTTCTTACAAAATACTTTCTTACTATTGCTACAATAGTAAAGTTTACTGTAAGAAATACGGAAGTCCAAAAGATTATGTCACCTTCTGTAACTAAACCTGGAATGAATGTTCTGTTGGCAATCCATAACAATAACATGTTTAACGGAAAGTTAATTACTAATGCTAATGCTGTATCGCTTACTGATTCTTTTAGGGATTGTTTGTCTAATGTCACACTTCACCGGGGTTAATTGATTGACTTGATGATTGTTTTGCGGAATATACTCTTTGACTTTCAGGTAAAGAACTAGTCAATGCTTGACCTTCAATGTACTCTGCTGGCAGTACATGTCCTGGATAGTATCCTAAAACACCATCGTGGTAGTCTACCTTCCAAAACATAAACTCATGATTTGATCTTGCCGCTGGGTTGATAATACTTTCAACCTCTTCTGGCTCACATGCTAAAGTTTCTGCTAATTGTTCCCTGTGATCGTCAATGGGCAATTTAATATTATTAGTCCACCTACCATGTTTCACTACAACCCAGTAACCAGGTTTAAGTTCATCTCTAATCTGTGGTCCCACACTTAATACTTGGAACCATCTACTTCTGATGCCTGTTTCTTTGGCATCGTCATTTAGTAAAACAATTCCACTGGCAAGTCTCTTCTCCCCGAAGTCGCCATTTATACATATAAGGTTGTCACCTATTGCTCTAAGTTTACTCATCTTCATTCCAATCATCATCAAATATAGGTACCATTTCAAAGTCGCCGTTAGGTAGTTCCACCTCCTTATACCCTATTGGCTCTTTACTTTGTGCTTGTGCTTTGTTTTGAGCAATTTGTTTCTTAACTGCTTGTTCTGGTTCAATTTCTTTTTGTTGTTTGATTGGTTTTTCCTGAGTAGGCTCTGGATCAACATCAGGCTGTAGTTTTTCTTTTGCTTCTGCTTTAGCCTGTGTCCTACCTGTTTGTGCTGTTTTAGGCACTGGTCCGGCTTCTGATGATACAGGATCGCCGTCACCTGATACAGGTTGACTTGATTTTATACTAACATTGTCATCAACGTTAGTTTCTGAATTCTTGTAAAACTCTCTAGCACGTTCGTCTGCTGTTTGAATAACTTTGCCTCCAGGACCTAATAAGTCTCCTTTAGCATTTACTCTCATATTACCAATGGCAACTGCGTCGCCCTGCTGAGCAATTACAGATTCCATGTCAATAACTTTTCCTTTACTTGTAATATGTTTACTCATCTTTCAAAAATTCCTTTATGTCTAGATTATATTTAAGACTATCCACTTTGTGAATGCCTAGTAAATAGAGTACATAACTTGCTACACTACTGCCTCTACCAACACCCCAGACTATATCATGTTTTCTCATGGTATCAATAATATATATCAACACTCTTAGGACTGGATAAAGGTTCCTGGCTTTATATAACTCTAGTTCATTACTTATCCTATCTAGTTGTTCTTGGCTGGCATCTGTTGGTAACCTTTTGGCAATATGTTCTTCAATATCTAATGTTTTATAATGTTCAGGCATGAACCATTTGTTTTGTTGCTGACTGTGATATGTATCTACATCCACATCAAGTGTAGGCATAATACTTAAAGGTTGTACTGCTAGATCGTTACACAAAAAATTAAACTGTCTGGCATCTTCTGTGTTGTCAAACTCTACATCATTAATAATAAAACCATTGTATAGCAATTCAATGCCGTCATCTTCATTTAGTAAAGGTCTACTAAATTTATCTGTGTTTAAATTAATTTTGGTTTCCATGATTTTTTCTTTTTAAATTCTTCTAAGTCTATGACATCGCCTGTGTCTTTATTACCGTCTGCCATCGCTTCTCTAAGTTTTACATCTAGTTCTTGTAACGGTTGCTTTACCGCTTGTTGTACTTTTTCAAAATGGTTTTCTAAGTAATTGTTATATTCTGTTTCATCTTTAGCACAACCATCGTAAGTGCTTATATCATTTCTGAACCACCATGGTTGCTCGTGAAAGGCAATACCATCTTCTAATATCATTTCTTGTATAGTAGGCAAATACGCATATTCATTTTCGTCATCATAGTAAGTATAACAAGTATCTGTCCTATTGTCAATGATTTCTACAGCACCAATATAACTATCTGTTGTGATTGTATTAATTTTAGCATGTAACATAACACCCAATGATGCTTCGCCGTTGTCAGGAGATAATATAACATTGTTATCAAACTCACTGAATAAGTTTAATAAATGTTCGCCTGTGGCTGGAGTAACTAAGAAGGATTCGTTAATAATACTTTCTATTAAGAAGTTAATTTTATGATAGTTAATAGAATGACAAATATTAATTTCTTTTTGATCAGGTTTTGGTTCACCTGGTTCTGCTGTCATTTCTACATTTATAGTATAAGGGATATTCTCCATACTAAAAAGATTATCAAAGTTATGTATTTTATTTACTATAACCTGTTTGCTGATTTTTGTATGACTATTTTTTATTGTTGTAAACATATGACTGTGCTAATAATTTTGTTACTGCGACTTTACGCATTTCTTCCCTTTCTTCTTCTGGTATTGGGTCTGGATCAACTTGCATCTCTCCTTCGCCTATTTCAATAACTTGATCACCTTCTTCAATATCTTTTCTCATCATAGAGAATGTTATTCTATCTCTATATTCTCTCCTGGCATCTTCGATGTAATCTTGTAATTGTTGGTACGCAGGATAATTAGGATTCGCGGCAAATAACTTAGTTTGTACTTCTTCAATATGTGTAAGAAGTTCCTCATCGTTGTATTTGCTATAGTCATTATACATTCTTTTGCTTTAATAAAAACTCTGCTAGTAGTTTACTATCTTTGAATCCTATTGTGGTGCCTCTAATTTGTGCTGAGTCTTCACGTAGGTTCTTTGCTTTTATAAACTCTCTTGCGTACTGTCTATTATTTATGGGTGCCTTATGTTGAAAGTTCTCCCAATGTGATAACATTTTTTCTGCTCTAACATTAAGTTCAGGTAGAACACCGTCACCAAATATTCTTTGTGCTTCTTCTATTGTCCACAGACTAGACTTTGACATTGTAAAACTTCTCGTAATTAGATTCGCTTAAAGAATTAAAAGCATAACGTTGACTAAAGATAAAGTCAACCCCTGGTAAGGCATTTTTAATACAAAACTCAATAGCATAGTTCTGTGTTCTACCACCCAATGATAAGTTATAGTTATTCAAAATGCTTTCATTAAAGCCGACAGGTAACTTGGCATCACCAACTACATTACTACCAGTTTTTACTGGTTCAAATTCTGTAGTCATTATCTTTGCCATTTGCTTTTTTATATCCTTTACACCTACGTAGACCGTCTGTATGCGGTTTTTATCGCTCTCAACGAACTTTAGCATAGTTCTGCCTTTGTTACTTGTAATTAAAGTATAATCATCTTTTTCTTCTATAATGTCCCAATGCCAATTGGTCAAATAGAACTGTAAAGTCTTTTGTAAGTCAGTTGTTTCGTAAACAATAGAGTAAAAGTTAATTAGTTCACTGGGTGATAGCATATTTGTTACAGGTTCAAAACATTCTGTTAAGTAGGATGCCATTGCTTCATGTCCAGCGATAGTAATTTCTATACCGTTTGGATCTTCTAGTTGTTCATATTCTTCTGGTTCTTCGCTTGAGAAACCTAAGCCATACACTCCGTCTTCCTCATTGAGGACATGTTTAACGTATAAGATAGCACTACCAGACGAGTACCAACTAGCAACATCGTCTGTGTTATCACTGAGTCGTTTAAATCCTAAGTCAGCAAAATGCTGTAGGGTGTGAGTATCATGTTTGATTACACTCCATTGATATTTTACAAATGTTAAATCTATTTGTGCTTTATTCATTAGTATCCCCAGGAAACAAAAGAAACTCTTCTGCCCTTGCTTATTGTATTTACTGAATGTCCAAACATAAAGTTAGAGGGAAAGATTACTATATCTCCTTTATTTAATCTTACTTCATGTTCATTATTAAAAATCATTTCTCCACCTTCGTAGTTGTCATCAAGGCAACCTACAATAGAAAGTATAGGTACACCTTTCTTTTCACCGTCAAACAAACCACGTATATTATCTATATGAAACTTCATATGAGTGCCTTGGTTGTATCTATTTAACCGTATCTCTGATAATTTTTGAGCACCTACAAACATTTCTGGATAATAATTAAACATTGCTTTCCTACTATAACTTCTAAGTTCTTTATAAAAGTCTTCATCTTGTATCCAATTAGTATTAAGTACTTCGCAATCGTGTTCGTAATGCTCTTTACTATCTGTATTGTAATTAGTCCAGCCATGCCTTTTCCAATTTATGTTTTCTGATGTATTGTTTGCTACTTCGTCACAGAATGTGCTAGGAATAAAGTTGCTATAAACTTTTATAAAGTTATACCAATCCTTAAGTACTGTCTTTCTCATTGCTCACTCCGGTGTCTGCCGTATCACATTTCCCACAACAGTCTGGAGTTCCACAATGCTCGTGAAGAACTCCGTCCTCGTCATAACCGTTTTCATCAGTCTTTTTGAGTTCGGGTGAATTGTAATCTTTAGGTCCAACCTTCTTCACTTCCATACAGATATTTATCTGTATTTAAGGACGTTTACTTACAATCTCGTCAATTAAGCCGTATTCTAATGACTCTTCGGCAGTCATAAAGTTATCACGTTCTATATCAGCATTTATTTCATCAAAGGTTTTACCTTTACTGTTATGTGCTACATATATTTCTGTTAATTCTGTACGCATTCTACGAATTTCTTGTGCGGCAATTTCAATATCTGATTGCTGTCCTCTAGCACCACCACTAGGTTGATGTATCATATGTCGTGCTTTAGGTAACATATATCGTTTGCCAGGTGCTCCTGCGTTAGCAAGTAGGCTTCCCATACTACATGCCTGACCCATTACTATAGTTGAAACATCAGGTTTGATATATTGCATTGTATCATACATGGCCATACCTGCTGTAACCACACCGCCTGGACTATTGATATAAAAACTAATTTCTTCTGTTGGACTTTCTGCTTCAAGGAAAAGCATTTGAGCACAGATACTATTAGAGACTTGATCATTGACTTCGCCATTTAAAAATACAATTCTTTCTTTTAACAATCTACTATAGATGTCATAACTTCGTTCGCCACCTGCGACTTTTTCAACAACGTATGGAATAAAATTCATTACCAAATCTCCTTTTCTTTTTCTTGTGGTATAATATTAATTATCTTTTCATCGCACATCTCGATGATTTTTTTGTGTACCGTACTATGGAACACATGTTCTT
>MDTG01026407.1_pt1 | contig 13604 bp, 12 predicted proteins | sample 811421 | NCBI WGS metagenome assembly MDTG01 (sample SAMN05326645, study PRJNA326480) | marine metagenome | isolation source: seawater | place: Pacific Ocean: South East | collected 2011 | reverse complement strand
CCTAGAACCTAGAACCTAGAACCTAGAACCTAGAACCTAGAACCTAGAACCTAGAACCTAGAACCTATTACTTCAAAGGAATACCATGACTCGTTACGAACAAATTAAAGTAGAACTACTTTCTTCTCCTAAAACCTGGCTAGTGACAGGTGTTGCTGGTTTCATTGGCTCAAACCTTTTAGAGCATCTATTAAAATTAAATCAAAAAGTAGTTGGGCTTGATAACTTTGCAACGGGTCATCAGCATAATCTTGATGAAGTAAAAGGCTTAGTTACTTCTGAACAAAGGCAAGGTTTTAGTTTTAGTGAAGGTGATATTCGTAATTATCAAGATTGCGAAACAGCATTAGCTAATAATGGTATAGGTATTGATTACGTATTACATCAAGCAGCACTTGGTTCAGTGCCACGTTCTATTGCAGACCCTGTTACAACAAATGCAGCTAATATAACTGGTTTTTTAAATATGTTGCAAGCAGCAAAGGAGGCACAAGTAAAAAGCTTTACCTACGCAGCAAGTAGCTCAACCTATGGTGATCACCCAGCATTACCAAAGGTAGAAGAAAATATTGGTAATCCGCTTTCTCCTTATGCAGTCACTAAATACGTGAATGAGCTATACGCAGGTGTTTATGCAAAAACGTATGGCTTTAAAACTATTGGGTTACGTTACTTTAATGTATTTGGCCAACGGCAAAATCCTAATGGGGCATATGCAGCGGTTATCCCTAAGTGGACAGCCGATATGATCAAAGGCGAAGATGTATTCATTAATGGTGATGGTGAAACAAGCCGTGATTTTTGTTTTATTGAAAATACAGTGCAAATGAACATACTTGCCGCAACGGCAAAAGATGAAGCTAAAGATAACGTATATAACGTAGCCGTAGGTGACCGGACAACACTTAACGACTTATACAAAGCAATACAGTCTGCACTTAAAGAGTGTGATATAAATGCGACCCAAGATCCAATATATCGTGACTTTAGAGTTGGCGATGTACGCCATTCTCAAGCCGATGTAAGTAAAGCCGTTAATAACCTAGGTTACGAACCGGAATACAATATATTACAGGGTATTAGTAAAGCAATGCCTTGGTATATTCGTTTTTTAAATAGTAAATGATTGCTGTTATTACAGTTAAACTAATTGAAATTGTTATACTTTCTTGAGTGAAAGTATAGCTATTCAGTCGTGTAATAAAGAACCCTACATAATTACAAAGAAATGTAGTTAGAGAGTATTATAACTACATCGGAAGCGTTTAATTTGAATAAAGTACTAAAGTCCTTGGCAGTTATTTCTGGTTCATCTATTTCGGTTAAAATAATAGGCTTTTTTACTGTTCCATTAATTGCTAAAATTTATGGGCCAGAGAATATTGGTACTATAAGTGTTTTTTTAAGTATACTTTCAATAACAGGTGCTTTGATACACTTAAACTACCCTGTAGCAATAAATGTTGTTAGGTATGATTATCAAGCAAAGTTGTTAGAAGTAGGTTCATATATTGTTTTTTTTATTAATGTTGTTCTGCTTTTTCTTTTGTTTTTGTTCTGTGAGTTTTTAATTGGAATAGATGTTACCTTTAATTTGGGCTATTACTTTCATTTCATATGGCCTGCCTTATTAGCTAAAGTGTACTTAGATAATTCTTCATATAAAATATCTCGCTTCCAAGCTTTTAATGCTAGCTCAGTAGTAATGATTATTTCAGCTATATTTGGGCTTATTACAAAAGTATCTTTAGGGTACTTTTCCGCAAGCGTAGATTCTTTGCTACTAGCAACATTATGTGGATATGTTTTTCACTCTTTTTTAAACAATCAGGTTGTTAAAGCTAATGAATATAAGCTTTATCTTAGAAGAGATACTTTTAAGAAATTATATTTATCTTTGAGGTTCTTATTCAAAGAGAGAGACTATGCTTTATATAGAACACCGCAGTCTTTGGTTTATTATTTATCAGATAGTTTACCTTTATTAGTTATAGGAATGACTTATTCCATGGCGTCTGCTGGTTTATTTGGTGTCGCAAAAACAATCATTGATTTACCGATTAAACTATTTTTTTCATCTTTTGGACAAGTAATAACACCCTTCTTTTCTAAGAAAGCTCATAGTGGCGAAGATATAAAAAAACTTTGTATTAAAGTTATGTTGTGCGGGTTTTTTATAATGGCTCCGTTATTTTTAATTGCATATTATCTAATACCAATATTATTTAATATTCTTTTTAATAGCGAGTGGTCTGGTGCTATTGTTTTCGCACAGTATTTGCTTTTATCTTCATTTGGTGTGTTTGTCTGTTTGCCAGCTATATGTATCTTACCGATTATTGGTAAGCAAAAAGTACTTTATTATTTTGAGTTGATAATGTTGGCTGTAAAGTCTATGGTTATAGGTTATGTTTTATTCAATATGGTTGATGTTAATTTATTTGTTTATTTAATTTCATTAATTAACTTTTTTGGTTATTTGTTACTTTATGTTTATTTTATTTTATTATTCAAATCAAAGGATTCTAGAGAGTGAAGACGCTACTAATTACTAACTCAGTGTTTAATTGCAATGAGGGAGATGCTAATTCTACCGCAGGCTCTGATGTGCAGCTAACATTACTCGAATCTCTTAACTTAAATAATGAACTAAAAGTCGATGTTCTAGATTGTTCAGAAAGTGGGTCGGTGAATTTTGGTGGTGATTATCAAAATAAGATTAAAGGATTGAAGGTAGGGGGTTATCTAAGGCGAATAATGCCTGTAACTGTCCTTAATGCATTGCTATATTTATACAAAAATAAGCCAAATTTAATAGTTAAGTATAATCTATATATTCAACAGTTAGTTGCGATAATAATTTATAGGCTGTTATTCAATGTTAAAGTTATTGTAGTTGTTCAAGATTATAGAAAGGGTAAGTCATTTACGGTTAGACAAAGACTTTCTGATAAACTATGTATCCAATTGCTTAGGTTTACCGATTACTGCTTACCTATTACTGATTATATTTCAGATGAAATACCTCTCCATAAGGGTAGAAAGAAAATATATAGTGGAGGTGTAACTAGGGCTTGTGAAAACCTTATTTTACATAAAAAAAACATAATGAAAAAGCAAGCTGTTTTTGCTGGTTATTTATCTGAATACAATGGGTTAGATGTTATTGTTAACTTCTGGCTGGAAAATGATATTAAGATAAAACTTGTCATATACGGAGATGGGCCTTTAAAGAGTTTTGTGGAAAATTCACAGCGAAAATGTGAGTATATAGTTTATAGAGGAAAAGTTAATCAAAAAGTAGTTATGGAAGAAATACAGCGTTCAAACTTTTATTTCTGCCTTAGATATAGTAAAGGTATAGACTCTAGGTATTTTTATCCCTCCAAATTCTTTATTGGCTTGTATAGCTCATCAGTCCTTCTTTATAACCGCTTTGAGTGCTTATTGAGTGACTTTGATTTAGATTATCCGTTCGTTTTAGATGAAAGCTTTAGTGGGCTTGCAAATTTGCTCAATTCAGATGATGAATCATTAATTAATAATTTAGCAGAGGAACAACAGAATATTCTAAAGAATCACAAAAGTTGGGTGCAGGTTTTAAGCGAAAGTATCAAAGAGACATATGAACTATGAATAAGGTTGCGGACAGGAAGACGATTTTATTTGTTCACCATGGGGTAGGCATCGGGGGGGCTTCAATTAACTTAAGAAGCGTAGTCAAGTCGTTTGAAGGTAAAGGCTACGACTTGATTGTTCTTTTTCTCCAAGATTCAGACGCAAAAAAATTATTTTTAGACATAGATTGTCAAATCATTATTTCACGATTTCCAATTTATTACTTTTATCATATGTCAAAATGGGTTAAATATTGGCAAATACATAAGTTATGTATTCAAGGTGTATCATTTTTATTTCATCTTTTGTTTGTTTCTAGATTCTATATTAAAAGATTAAAACCAGACATAGTTTATTTGAATAGCTCAGTATTGACTGATTGGTGTCTATCTTGCTACTTCCTTGGGGTGAAAAACATTTTAAATGTTCAAGAAACAATTTCTAAAGGCTACTTTGGATTGAGAAAAAAGTTAATCAAAAATATAATTACTAAATGTTCAAATAGAGTTTTATTTATTTCAGATTTTAATCGGTTATGTTTAGTTAATAGTGGGTTTAAAAACTATGATATTATTTACAACACTTTAGAGAGTTCTGCCGGTGATATACAAAAAAAACCTTTTACAGAGAAGCTTTATGACTTTGTCTACTTAGGTGGAGATTCGTATATTAAAGGATGGGATTATGTTAATGCCCTGTTAGAGTCAAATATGACTTTTACAATGTGTTTCGCAGGATCTGTTTCAAACGAAGAAAATATAAAACTTTTGGTTAGTGATCCGCGAATTATATACATGGGAGTAGTAGATGATGCGACACATTTAATCTCTAACGCGAAGTTTTTACTTTCCCCCTTTAAGGAAGCTCATTTTTCCCGTCCAATAATGGAAGCGTATTATTGTGACACTGTTCCAATTGCAACCGATTTACCAGGTGTTGATGAGCAACTAATCAATGATGTAACAGGGGCTTTGTTTTTAAATGACACTGAAAGTTTTTTAAAAATGATTAGATATGCCAAAAATATTAATGAAGCTAAATATAATGATTTAATTAATGCTGCGGAATTGTTCCGTTTGAGGTTCTCCATTCAAAGCAATCAAAACGCCATTATTGATTCCATTCAATCAGTGATTAAAAAAAGATAAAGAGCTACTTAATGTATGTGTTTACAATTTATCTGATATTTATACTTGTTTTCTATGTATTTCAGAGTAGAGCTGCTGGTTTTAACTACTCTAAAGAAGGAAATAAGATCACGTTATTCTTTTTACTTTTTAGTTTGTTTATTACCCTAGGGTTGCGCGATATTAGTGTAGGTGTGGATACTAGCGCATATAATTATGAGTTTATAAATTCAGAGCGTTACCTAGTAGAGTCATTGAGGGGGATAGAGATAGGCTTTAGCATGATTCTTTATTTAGCGAACTCATTGGGTATGAGTTTTAGTGGTTTTTTGTTTTTATCATCAGCATTTAGTTTTTATGCTTTCTATAGACTAGGTTATACTTTCAAAGCTTCAGCAGTTATTTATATTTTTCTTTTAATTATAGTTGGTGTTATTTCTTTTTCCATGTCAGGTTTAAGGCAGTATCTTGCCCTGACTATCGTAATCTATGGAGTTCTGGCTTTTAGGTATAGTTTCCTTCTATCTATAGTATTACTAATCTTAGCCTTTTTTGTGCACAGCTCTTCGATAATATTTTCACTGATTTTTATTCTTTTTACAAGTTTTTATAGATATATGAATTTTAAGGTTGTATTTTTTTTCATATCCTCAATTGTTATTTTCGTAAAGCTATTTGCAGTGGAAATCCTACATATCTTAGTTATCTTTGGGTTATACAATAACACCTATCTAGAAGATTCAACTTTTACAAATGAAAAAGTAGTGTTTTTACATTTATTCATTTTGTTTTTTTCACTTTTATTTATAAGGTTAGCTGGTATCTTGCCTTTTAGTATTAAAGATGAAAGCTATGTATCAAAAAATGAATTACGTGATGAAGTTATTAAAAACTTTGGCCTTATTAGCATGATGATAGTACCTGCAATAGTTGTTTTATCGACTGAGGTGAGGTTACTTGAAAGGATTGCAATATATTTTATGCCTTTACAATGTGCTTATATTTCATACTTGTTTTCATCGGTTGCTAATTATAAGACATTGTTTTTAATGAAATTCTCTTTTTTTATAATATCTTTATCTATTGCTGCTTATTTTATTGTAACTATGGATGTTTATTATAATTACAGTTTTAACGATTGGTTTTAAAATTTAAATAGAGGTTATATGTTTAATCAAAAAGTACTTTTAATTACTGGTGGTACAGGTTCGTTCGGAAATGCAGTTCTTCGCCGCTTTTTATCTACGGATATTAAAGAGATTCGGATATTTTCTCGCGATGAAAAAAAACAAGATGATATGCGTAAATCATTTAATAATGAAAAGCTAAAGTTTTACATTGGTGATGTTCGTGATCTTCAAAGTCTTTCCTGTGCAATGCGTGGTGTTGATTACGTATTTCATGCTGCAGCTTTAAAGCAAGTGCCATCATGTGAGTTTTACCCACTAGAAGCTGTAAAAACTAATGTTCTAGGTACAGAAAATGTACTTGAATCAGCTATTTTCCATGAAGTTAGTCGCGTTGTATGTTTAAGCACCGATAAGGCCGTTTATCCAATTAACGCAATGGGTATTTCTAAGGCAATGATGGAAAAAGTGATTGTTGCCAAAAGCCGTAATTTAGAAGGCACAAACACTGTTATTTCGGGTACACGATACGGTAACGTAATGGCTTCTCGAGGCTCTGTTATTCCTTTGTTTATTCGCCAAGTGATCGAAAATACTCCAATTACTTTAACAGATCCTTCAATGACTCGTTTTATGATGACATTAGACGATGCTGTTGATTTAGTTTTACATGCTTTTAAAAATGGCACAAATGGTGATATTTTTGTTCAAAAAGCTCCCGCTGCTACTATAGAAGTATTAACACAAGCAATTCTTGAAATGATTGGCAAACCAGAACACAAAGTTAATGTTATTGGTACCCGCCACGGTGAGAAGTTATTTGAAGCATTGTGTAGCCGTGAAGAAATGTTTGTTGCACAAGACCAAGGTGAGTATTACAGAGTCCCTGCAGATAATCGCGATTTAAATTATGCGCAGTATACTGAGGAAGGTGATAAAGATTTGTCTGCAATCGAAGACTACAATTCTCATAATACAGAGCGCTTAGATGTTGAAGGGATGAAGCTGTTATTGCGTAAACTTGACTTTATGCGTGATATTGAAGCCGGTAAATTAATAGTACCAGAAGGTGTGTGATGAATATTTTAGTAACAGGTGCAAAAGGCTTTATTGGCCAAAACTTATGTATTCATTTAAAAGAAGCTGGTTTTGAGGATATTGAAACAATCACCCGCGATGATGATGAGGCTAGTATTGATGAGAAAGTAAGGCATGCTGATTTTATATACCATTTAGCAGGTATAAATAGACCTGAGAATGATGATGAGTTTAAAATGGGGAATACGGACTTAACTCAAAAGATAGTTGATACACTTGTTAATAATGAGCGTAGTACTCCAATTTTACTTACATCGTCAATTCAAGCTGACTTAAATAATCCTTATGGTGTCAGTAAAGCAGGTGCAGAGTCTGCTATTGCTTCCTACAGAGAAAAAACAGGAAGCGCGACTTACATTTATAGGTTGCCGAATGTTTTTGGTAAATGGTGCCGCCCTAATTACAACTCGGCAGTTGCTACTTTTTGTTATAACACAATAAATGACTTACCAATCACTATACACAATGCAGATGCACCACTGAACCTTGTTTATGTAGACGATGTGTGCCATTCATTTGTTAATTTACTGATAAATATGCCTTCAGAGCCAGAAGAGTATAGCCAGGTAGAACCAGTTTATAAAACTACAGTGGGTGCTGTTGTAAGCTTATTAAGCGACTTCAAACAAAGCCGTGCCTCTCTAGTTACTAATAAAGTGGGTATAGGGTTTGAGCGAGCACTTTATTCTACATACTTAAGTTATTTTAAACCTGAACAATTCACTTATGACGTGCCTAGTTATACTGATGAACGTGGTTCATTTAGCGAAATGCTAAAAACAACTGATTCAGGTCAGTTTTCATTCTTTACTGCCCACCCTGGGATTACACGTGGTGGGCATTATCATCACTCTAAGAATGAAAAGTTTTTAGTATTAAAGGGGAAAGCGCGTTTTAAATTTAAGCACATTGTTACTGGCGACGAGTATGAGCTTACCACATCTGAAAAAGTCCGCACTATAGTAGAGACTGTGCCTGGCTGGACTCACGACATAACTAATATTGGCACAGAGGAGTTAATAGTAATGCTGTGGGCAAATGAAATATTTGACAGAGACAAGCCAGATACTGTTGCAATGCCTTTATAGCGTGTGGTTATTTAATTTAATAAATTTAAAGTGAAAAAAATGAAAAAGTTAAAAGTAATGTCTGTTGTAGGAACAAGGCCAGAAATAATTCGTTTATCTCGAGTACTTGCAAAGCTTGATGAGCATTGCGAACATATATTGGTACATACTGGCCAAAACTATGATTTTGAACTTAATGAAGTTTTTTTTAACGATTTAGGTGTTAGAAAACCAGATTATTTCTTAAATGCTGCTGGTAAAAATGCAGCTGAAACAATTGGCCAAGTAATCATTAAAGTTGATGAAGTACTTGAAGAGGTTATGCCCGAGGCCATGCTTGTATTGGGTGATACAAATTCGTGTATATCAGCTATACCAGCAAAGCGCCGTAAGGTTCCTATATTCCACATGGAAGCTGGTAATCGTTGTTTTGATCAACGAGTCCCTGAAGAAACTAATCGTAAAATAGTCGATCATACTGCTGATATTAACCTTACTTACAGCACTATTGCGAGAGACTATTTGTTAGCTGAAGGAATTCCTGCTGATCGTATTATAAAAACAGGCAGCCCGATGTTTGAAGTGCTGACGCATTATATGCCTCAAATTGATTCATCAAACGTATTAAAAGAGCTGGAGCTACAAAAAGGCAAGTTTTTTGTAGTGAGTGCTCACCGAGAAGAAAACGTTGATTCTCCAAAGCAGCTTATAAACTTAGCAAATACGCTTAATGCAGTTGCTGAGTATTATGATATGCCTGTAATAATTTCGACTCACCCGCGCACAAGAAACAGAATAGAAGCACAAGGAATTGAGTTTCATAAAAATATTAGGTTATTAAAACCGTTAGGTTTTCATGATTATAATAACTTACAAAAAAATGCTAAGGCTGTACTTTCTGATAGCGGGACCATTAACGAAGAGTCTTCAATAATGAATTTTCCTGCATTGAATCTTCGTGAAGCGCATGAGCGACCTGAAGGAATGGAAGAGGCTTCGGTAATGATGGTTGGTTTAGGGGCTGAGCGTGTTATGCAGGGATTGCATATTTTAGAATCTCAACCAACGGGTGAGCAGCGCTTACTTCGTCAAGTCTATGATTACAGCATGCCAAATGTAGCAGATAAAGTAGTAAGAATAATTCATTCTTATACTGATTATGTAAATAGAGTTGTGTGGAAAAAGTATGAGTCTTAATATTTATTATGTAGGACCTTTTGATTTCCCAAACGGGGGGGCTGCTGCAAGAAGAATAATAGGAAATGTTAATACTCTGCGAGCTATAGGTGCTAGTGTAACCATAGTAGATGGGAAATATATTAAAAAATCACAGGTAATGAACGGAATTCCAGTTATTAGTGTTGAAGAAAGGCCTGCCCCTAAATGTAATATTTTTAAAAAGGTAATTAAATATCTATCTATTGGTAGAAACACCACAAGTTATATCTCGGCTGAAGCCATAAAGCCTGACATCATATTTTTATATAGCGGCTACACGCCATATCTATTAAAGTTAATGAAATTTTGTAGTAAAAACAATATCAAGTTGGTTTTTGATTGTGTTGAATGGTATCTCCCAAAAAGTTATTTAGAGTATTTATATAAGCCATATTATTGGAATGTAGAATTTGCGATGAGGTTCTTGATACCAAAATGTGATGGAGTTGTTTGTATTAGTAAATACCTAGAGAGTTATTACTTTAAGAAAAATTGCAAAGTAATTAACATACCTCCAACTTTATCAATTACAAATCTTCCTCAAAAAAATGAAATCGATTTTCATGGAAAAATAAAGCTGGTTTATACCGGGAGCCCAGGCCACAAAGATAAATTAGAAGATGTTATTCAGGTTATAACTTCACTAAAGGATAAGTTTGAGTTAAATATTGCAGGCATAGAAGGGGCTAGTACTGATAATATTCACTATCATGGTATTTTAAGCCATGAAAAGTCACTGGATTTAGTTTCAAAGTCTCATTTCTCAGTATTGTTAAGACCAGACAATAAAGTTTCAAAAGCTGGGTTTTCCACTAAAGTAGTTGAAAGTATGTCATGCGGTACACCTGTAATAACAAATAACACAGGTGATCTTGATAGCTTTATTTCTGATGGAGTGAGTGGTTATATTTTTAATGGATATTCTACTAAAGAATTATATTTAAAATTGAATGAAATAACTGATAAACTTGATGAGTCAACTTATAAGAGTATTTCAAGTGAAGCATTATGTGTGGCCAAAAATAAATTTGAATCTAATATGTATACAAAAAACATTGAAAAATTTATAACTAGTTTATAGTAAGGTGAATTACATAAACGACTAATTAATTGATACACAATTTGAAATGAAAATTATATCATCTTTATATAATTTTAGAGGACAGTTAATAAAATATTTTAATCACTGTAATTTAAATGGTACTACATTTGAATTATGATGAAAGAATGACGCCAATGCTTTAGATGCTGATTATTTAGTTTACACAATTAAACTTATAATTAAGGGGGAGCAGCAGCTTTTTTAGTGACAATTGTCTTAGCGCTTTCTTTTTAAAAAGATAATTAGAAGAAAGCTTACTTGTAAAAAACCTGTTGCTTTTTGTATACAAGGCCTTAAAAATTTAGAAAGTTCTTTTTTAAAACTGCTAACCAATAATTGTTTAATAAAATTATTATTTATAGTGAATATTGGGAAGAGGTTATCGTTATTAATTTAGATGCAACTCTTATTAAATAGGGAAATATGAAAGTTTTATATTTTATTACACGCTCCGACACTATTGGTGGTGCTCAAATACATGTAAGGGACTTGGCTTTAAGTATGATCGAAGCGGGTCATCAAGTTATGGTTGTTGTAGGCGGGACAGGTATTTATTATGATATTTTAAAAAAAAATAACATACCTATTATACCTATAATGAACTTAAAGCGTGAAATTGATTTTTTTTCTGATTTTAAAACAATTATTAGCTTTTATAATATATTAAAAAGCTTTAAGCCAGATATAATTAGTTTACATTCAGTAAAGTCTGGTTTAATTGGTAGAGTTTCTTCATTTTTATATCGTAAATCAAAGACAATTTATACTGCTCATGGCTGGGCTCATATACGCACTGCATTAGGCCGTAAAAAGCAATTTTATATTTTTATCGAGCGCTGGCTTCAAGCGGTAAGTGATAAAGTTGTAACCGTTTGTGATGTGGATCGCGATTACGCAATAGAGGTAATTAAAATTCCCTCCAATAAATTAAAAACAATTCATAATGGAATGCATGATCTATTATCTAAAAAAAATGAAATAAATCAAACAACAAAATTCATAACCGTTGCACGATTTCAAGAGCCTAAAGATTACATAACTTTAATTAAAGCTTTTGAATTATTACCAACAACCTCATGGCAATTAGATATTGTCGGTGATGGACCAGACTTTAATGAAATTAACAGTATTGTTCAAAAATCAAAAATCAAAAATAGTGTCAAATTTTTAGGCAGAAGTGATAATATTTCTAAGCTCCTTGAGAATTCAAATGTTTTTATTTTGATTTCTAACTCTGAAGGTTTCCCAAGATCAATATTAGAAGCCATGAGAGCGTCTTTACCAATAATAGCTACAGATGTTGGTGGTGTTTGTGAGAGTGTTAAAAATAATGAGAATGGCTTTGTAATTCCTGTCAAAAGCCCAGAGATCTTATCTTCAAAAATTAAGAGCTTTATAGACTCACCTGCATTAATTGACGAGTTTTCTAAAAATAGTAGACTGCATTATGAGGCAAAATTTACATTCGATAAGCTTTATAAAAGTACAACAGAATTATACGTTGAGGTTTTGAATTGAAGCTTTTAATAACAGGAGCAACAGGCTTTATAGGTAAAGAGCTAGTAAAAAAGTTCGATTTGGAAAATATTACTATATTTTCTAGAAAAACTAACAGTAATATTAATACGATTAATTGCTCATTGGAAGATTTATTAGTTAAAAAATGTATCACTGAGCAATATGATGTTGCTATTCATTTAGCTGGATTAGCTCATAATAATTACAGCCTAGATCAACTAAGAAAGATTAACGTTGAATCTACATTAGCGCTCGCTAGACAACTAGTCCTAAAAGGCTTGAAAAGATTTGTTTTTGTTAGTTCCATCGGTGTTAATGGTAATAAAACAATAGATTCAGCTTTTAATGAAGAGTCTATTCCTAACCCACATGCTGATTATGCAATATCTAAGTGTGAAGCTGAATTTGAATTAACTAAATTATCTAAAGAACTAGACTTTGAGCTTGTAATCATTAGACCTCCTTTAGTTTATGGTAAAAGTGCGCCTGGTAATTTTAAACGTCTATATAGTTTAGTATCTAAAGGTGTGCCATTACCGTTTGGTTTAGCTAATAATTCACGTAGCTTTATTTCTGTTAGTAATTTATGTGATTTTATTGCTCTAACAGTAGTTCATCCTAAAGCAGCTGATGAGTTATTTTTAGTTTGTGATGACGATAATGTTTCTACTAAATCGTTAGTTAAATTAATTTGGAAGGAGAAGAATATTAATTCTTTTTTAATACCCGTTCCGGTTTTTATGTTTAAATTTTTATTTGAACTTTTAGGTCTCTCATCTATGGCTATTCAGTTGTTTGATAACTTAGAAGTTGATAACTCTAAAGCTAAAAATTTATTAGGTTGGCACCCAAATCAATCTATGATTGATGTTTTTAAAAAAATGTAGTTTTTACATTCACCTTAGACGCACAGATGGACACAAAACATGATTAGATTACTCGACCTTTTATTTTCTTTGATCGGGCTTATATTTGCTTTTCCAATTTTTATTATTATTTATGTTATTGGTTTATTTGATACAGGCTCACCTATATTTATGCAAGAGCGTATTGGTCGAAATAAAAAAGCATTTACGCTCATTAAGTTTAGAACTATGTCGGTTGATACCGCTTCTGTTGCGAGCCACCTAGCCAGTACAGCATCAATAACTCCCCTGGGTGGTTTCTTACGTAAAACAAAATTAGATGAATTACCACAACTTTGGAATGTATTAAAAGGTGAAATGAGCTTAGTTGGCCCTCGACCAGGTTTATTTAACCAAGCAGAGCTAACGCAAGCGCGTGAAGCAAAAAATGTGTTTGCAGTGCGCCCAGGTATTACTGGTCTTGCCCAAGTAAACGAGATTGATATGTCTACTCCTGTACTACTTGCTAAAACCGATCGTGAAATGATTGATACACTTACAATTGGTAATTATTTTAAATATATACTAATGACGGTTACTGGTAGTGGTAGTGGTGATAGGGTTAAATAGCGCTTACTGTTTATAATAGTACCTAGGCACGCTTTGTAATATCTATTGGGCCTAAATTTCTGTTGCTTTTAACACATTAATTTAAATACACTATTTCTTGAAGAGTGTCTCGCGTGAGACACTCTTGAGACAGTTTTTAGGCATTATTTACTGCACCAATAGTCACATTACTTATATATTTTAACTGTCTCAATCAAGCGCTTAAGCTGCAATTGCTCCTTAAGCGTGTAACAAATAAATCATCATTTAAGACT
>MDTG01283554.1_pt1 | contig 13605 bp, 16 predicted proteins | sample 811421 | NCBI WGS metagenome assembly MDTG01 (sample SAMN05326645, study PRJNA326480) | marine metagenome | isolation source: seawater | place: Pacific Ocean: South East | collected 2011 | reverse complement strand
TTTCAGTCTTATTAAAAGAACCGTTACCTGTCTTAACATCTAGAACTAAAGCATTTAATCCTGATGCTATTTTTTTTGATAAAATAGAAGATGTAATTAAGGGAAGGGATTCTACTGCGCCTACTATATCTCGAATTGAATAAAGTTTTTTATCAGCAGGAGCTAACAATGGGGTTTGGCCTATGATAGCACACCCAACTTTTTTTACGACTGATTTAAAAGTTTCAATATCAGGTTGAGTATTATATCCTGGGATAGAATCAAATTTATCAAGAGTTCCTCCTGTGTGTCCCAAACCTCTGCCTGAAATCATAGGTACATATAGATCACAAGCCGCAAGAATAGGTGCTAGTATTAGACTAACCTTATCACCAACCCCGCCTGTTGAATGTTTGTCACAAACAAGCTCAGGGTCACATATATTTTGCCAGCTTAAAACTTCTCCTGAGTTTGTCATTAATCTTGTTAGCTGAACAGTTTCCTCCTTATCCATTCCGTTTAGCAAAATAGCCATGCTCATTGCCGCAATTTGTGAGTCAGAAAAACTTCCGTCAACTACACCATCAACAAAACTTTTTAATTGATCGTTAGAAAGTTTCTTACTGTCCCTTTTATCTCTAATTATTTCTTGTGGAATCATGGAATAATACTGTTTCTATAAAAGTCTTTAATAAAGAAATGATATTTTTTTCAGCTAAAGAAGCATTGGTAAGAGTTTCATGATGACTTAATTTTGTTTTGTTCATTCCAGCTGCTAAATTTGTTATGACACTTACTGCAATAACTGGTAATGCACAATGATTAGCTACAATAACTTCTGGTACTGTAGACATACCTACAGCATTACCCCCCAAAACTTTAAGTGATTTAATTTCTGCAGGTGTTTCAAAGTTTGGACCTGAATACATACAATAAACCCCTTCGAACAATTTTTGATTAATTTTTTTAGCTGTTTTTAAAAGTTGTTCCCTATAATATAAATTATAAGCATCACTCATATCGCTAAATCGAGGACCATAATCCTCTGCATTTGCACCAATCAAAGGATTAAAACCGCTTAAATTTATATGATCAGATATAGCCATGAGACTACCTGCTGGCATATCTATATCTAGACTTCCAGCTGCATTAGTTATAACCAACAATTCACAACCAATATCTTTTAATACCCTAATTGGTTTTGCTAAGCTTTGAGGATCATGGCCTTCATAAATATGCGATCTCCCATACATGCAAACAACTTCACAATTGCCAACTTTTCCAAATACCAGCTTACCGCTATGACCTTTTACTGTTGGTTGTGGAAAGTCAGGTAGAAGATCGTATTCAATGGTATATTTAATTGAATCGTCTGAAAAAAAATTCTCAAGACCACTTCCTAAAATAACACCTACCTTTGGTTTAAAATCAAAGATTTTTTCTATAATTATTTTTGATGAGTCATGCATTATAAATTTTCAGGCCCAAATGAATCAGGTAACAAATCTTCTAGAGTAGATGTTTTCATATGACCTTCTTCATTACACATGTGAATTTTTAGATCAAGAGATGCAAACTCTCTTATTCGTTGTCTGCATCCACCACATGGAGAACATAATAATGATCCAGACCCAATAACCACAATTTCATTAATTTTCTTATAACCACTAGAGATTAACGATCCTATTGCACTTGCCTCTGCACATTGTGTTTGTGGGTAGGCTGCATTTTCAACATTACAACCTGAAATTATTGACCCATCTTCTGTTAAAAAAGCTGCGCCTACTTTAAAGTTAGAATAAGGAACATGTGCATTTTCTCTTACTGTTTTTGCAGCATTAAATAGTTTGTCAAAGTTCTCAGAAATCATTATTTCTTTTAACACGAACTACTAATTAATATAAATTATAAATGTAATTTTTAATAATTACATTATAAAATAAGCTAGTTAGTAGTTATGAATATAGAAAAAATTTCACTTAAAATATGTGGGATCACTAATTCGAAATCAATTCAAAATGCGTATAAAAATAAAATTCAGTCCCTTGGTTTTGCAAGCAATAATCTTGAGGGGCCAAACACAGTCAATGACAGTAAGATAAAAAATCTAATAAAAGAATGTAATCATTATAAAATTGAGTCAGTACTTTTAACAAAAAATTTTTCATTAAAGGACATTATTAAACAAATTGGTTTTGTAAAACCAAAAACAATTTCGTGCTCACATCATTTCAAAAATCAAGAATTAAAAAAAATTAAAACAACATTTAAAAAACTTAAAATAGGTATTTCTATCAATCCCGAAAGTTATGATAGGAAATATATAAAATCAATTAAGGATTCAGTAGATATATTCTATTATGATTTAAATGTTTATAAAAAGAATAAAATTAAAAAATATTCTTTAGAAAAAAACTTGGAGCAAATTAAATTTATAAAAAAAATGTCAATACCTATTTATATTGGTGGAGGAATAAATCATGATAATGTAAAAAAAATTATTAAATTTATTAAACCGTATGGTGTTGATGTTTCTAGAAGTTTAAAAAATAAGAGTAACACAATATCAAATGCTAAATTAAAAAAATTTTTATCTGAAATGTGTATTGCTTAGTTTCTTTATTAAGTAATTATTTTTTAATTTTTTAACTAAATCCTTTATAGAAAGTTTATATACTGGATGCCTGAAAAATGGGACTAAATTGCATACTGGCAACAATACAAAATCACGTTCACACGCTCTAGGGTGAGGAATTGTAAGATTATGAGTATTTAAAATTAATTGATTGTAAAATATAATATCAATATCTATTTTTCTTGGTCCATTCAAAATTTTTTTATTTTTTTGAAGTTTTTTTTCAATTTTTTTTATATTTTTCATTAATTGCATTGGTTGTTGTCCAGTTTTCAAAACAACAGCGGTATTATAAAAATCATTTTGATTAATATATCCATACGGTTTTGATAAATATAAACTTGCAATTTTTTTTATACTACCAAGTTTGTCTAATTCACTTATAGCTTTTTTTAGGTGATAAATACAATTTCCTGTATTTGATCCTAAAGCAATAATACAATTAGTTTGATACACTTAATGATTCGGAGCCATATTTTTTTGCTACGGCAGTTTTATTAATTTTAATTTTAATATTTTTTAATTTAAATTCTTTTTTTAATTTTTTATTAGTAGAATCAATTAATTTCTCAAGAGTATTAAAACGAGAATCAGTGATAATTTTTTTTAAGTATTTTGTAATTTTTGAATAATCTTTTACATTTGAAATTTTATCTAAATCTTTTTTTTTATTAACAATATAACTAAATGACAAAGTAACTTTTAGGATTTGTTTCTTTGCTCTTTCTTTAGAAGTAATTCCAATATTAGCAGGAATAGAAATATTTTTTATCTCTACAGTAAACATAATTTTTTATAAATATTTAATGCCTGTGAAGTCTCTTTTACATCATGAACACGAAATATATCTACTCCTTTTTTATAACAATACAAAACAGATGCTAAAGATCCCCCTAACCTCTGATTAACATCACTTTTATCTAATGCATCAATCCAGCTTTTTCTTGAAGCTCCTAATAACAAACCATATTTATTAATTTTAAATTTATTAATATTTCTCATAATATCAATATTTTGTTGTAAATTTTTACCAAAACCAATACCGGGGTCAAACCATACTTTTGATGGATATATTCTGCTTTTTTCAATTTGCTTAATTGTATTTTTAAATATTTTTTTAATATCCTCTATAACATCTTTATATTCATTAATCTTCGACTGCATAATTTTGGGTGGAGCAGGAGTATGCATTAGTACTAACCCGTTTTTATATTTTTTAGTTAAATGAAAAAGATCGATGCTTCCTCCAAATATATCGTTAATTATGTGGACGCCTTCTTTTAATGCAAATTCTTGAGTTTCTATTTTATAGCTATCTACAGAAATTAAAAATTTATCTCTTGGTAATGCTTTCAAAATAGGTTTAAGTCTTTTTATTTCCTCATTATATGAAAGTGGATTACTACCTGGGCGAGCACTTTCTGCGCCAATATCAATTATATTTGCACCATTTTTGATCATATTGTGTATATTTTTTAAAGCATCCTTTTTAACAAAATTTTTTCCTCCATCGCTAAATGAATCGGGGGTAACATTACATATACCCATAACCATAGGAGTTTTTATATTAAAATTATTAGTATTAAATTTCATTCTTTAAGTAATTTGTCATAAACTTTTAATAATTTTTTATACATCATAGTTGATGATCTATACCAATTAATTGACTTTATAGAAGCAATACTTATTACACCTTTACCTGAACCAACTAATATAATTTCTTTATAAAGACTAAGTTGATCTAAAGATATGTCTTTAACTAAAAATAATGAAGGCATTTTTTTAATAAAGTAGCTTAAAGTTATGCCAACATAATAATTTTTACTAGGTATAATAAATTTATCATTAGAATAAAGAATAATATTAGTTGTAGAACCTTCTAATAACTTTCCTTTATTATAAAATATTATTTCTTCATTTTTCATATTAATATTTTTTTGCATGTTTAAAATTTTTTTATATTTAAGGTTTTTTAAATTTGGCAAAGAGCGTTGATAATTTTTTAACACTACACTAAATTTTTTGTTAGGTTTTTGTCGTTTCCGAAGAGAAATAGAGATTTTTTTTTTATTAATTGCTATGCGAAGAAGATGATCATATTTTTTTATATTTAAATTACTTTGAAGAGCTTTAAACAAAAAATCTTTTGATAAAATAAAATCTATTTTAAAAATTTTTATACTTTTATTAAATTTTTTTATATGATCAGATAACAATATATAATTAGGTAAGTTTCCTATTAAACGTATTGTTGTAAAAATACCTTTGGTACCCCATAAATGATCATATTTAATTTTTTTTAAATTATTAAGTTGATATGATTTTTTTAATAATATTTTTTCCATTTGGTGTTAAAAAAGAATCAGGATGAAATTGAAATCCATATACTTTATTTATATTATCTTCAATGCCCATAGCAACATTAGTTTTACAACAACGCATAGTAATTTGTAATGTTTTTGATTTAATTGGCTCAGCTATTTTTAATGAATGATAACGACCTGCTAAAAATTCAAAATTCTTATTAAAAATAGAACTGTTATTTAATACTCTTATGCGAGATTGATAACCGTGGTATATTTTTTTTTGTTGAACTATTTTACCTCCTTCTGCAAAAACAATTTGTTGGAATCCTAAGCAAATTCCTAATATCTTTTTTTTACCTTTGAATTTTTTATAAATTCTTGAAGATACTGGGTAGTTTTTTGGTTCACCTGGCCCTGGTGATAAAACAAGTACATTGGCTTTATTTAATTTTTCCTTATTAATTTCATAAAAATTAGAGACATATGTTTTATCAATACTTTCCAATAAGTGAGCTAAATTATAGGTAAATGAATCTTCGTGATCAATTATGTAAATCATAATTTAAACAAATCTAAAAGTGACTTTGCTTTAATTGCATTTTCAGCATATTCATTCTTAGCCTTACTTCCTAAAATAACTCCACTTGCTGCAGAGATTTCAACTAAATTATTAAAATTTAATATACTACGAATAATAATATTAAATCGCATATTTCCATTAGAATAAATTAAGCCAAAACTTCCTGTATAAATACTTCTCTCAAAATTTTCACTTTTATTTAATAAATTTAATGTACTTATTTTAGGACATCCAATTACTGAACCACCTGGCATTAATGCAGAAATAATATCATGATTAGTTATTTTTGATTTAATTTTTCCACCAATAGTTGTAACATAATGATACAAATCTCTAAACTCTTCAACTTTTTTTAATTTTTTTATTTTTACTGATCCAGTTTTACAAATTTTTGACAAATCATTTCTTTCCATGTCAACAATCATGTTGTGTTCTTTACTTTCTTTTTCATTTTTTCTAAAAAAATTAAGTGCAATAGATTTACTCATATTTTTTCTTTTTCTTAAAGTTCCAGCAATTGGTTTGGTTGTGATATATTTATTTTTTTTGTTAATAAGTGTCTCTGGAGAACAACTTATTATACTATAGTCCTTATCTCTAATTAAAAAACTTTCAGGTGATTGATTTATTTTCATTAAATTCCAAAAAAAATCAATAGAATTAATCTTTGCTTTGTTCCGGTAAGTTTGACATATTTTGATTTGATATGTTTTTCCTTCCTTGATTTTTTTTGAAAACTTATCGAATAATTTTGAGTATTGTTGGAGATTAATATTAACCTTAAATTTATCAGTATGATAATATTTTTTGTTTTTTTCAATTTTGAAATTTCGATAATTTTTTAGTGAACTTTTTATTAAGATATTCTTTCTAATTTTTATTATTGTTTGAGGACGATAAAAAATACCGGGATAAAAGTTATTACTTTTTTGTTTAGGTAAATGAACATTTATATTTTCACATAAAATTTTATATCCTAAAAAACCAATATAACAGTTCAAATCAGATATTTTTGAATGTTTTTTTTTGACTTGATGGTTTAAGAATTTCTTTAAATTGCTATTTTTAACAATAATTTTTTCTTTTAAATCTGTATAAATATCAAAACCATTTTTGACTTTGTAGATAATAAGCGCTTTATCAGATTGATAAAGTTTATTTATATATTCTTTATTGTTCAACACTTAATTGTAATATATTTAGTAATTATAAATGAAAAGTATTTTTAAACAAAAAATAGTATTTTTATTAATTTTATTTTATTCAGGATCATTATTTAGTCATGGTACAATTATCTTTACAAATATAGAGCATAATGAAGGATATATTGATGTTAAAATATATGACTCCAAAGATACATTTTTAAATGAGGATTTAGCCATTGAATCTATAAGAAAGAAGGTCAACAAAGGAGAAGTGGTTGTTCCTTTTACAAAAATCCACGAAGGAAAAATTGCAATTGTTGCTTATCACGATGAAGATGGTGATGGTGAACTTAAGACTGGTCTTTTTTGGCGACCAAAGGAAGGTTTTGCTTTTAGTAATAATTATCAACCAAAAGGGCCTCCAAAATTTTCAAAAGCAGCAATTGACCTAATTCATGGCGAACCAGTTTATATTGAATTAAACTATTAACCTTTTCTGCGAAGTGTTGATCTTCCACCATCAATATTAAATATTTGACCAGTAATCCAGCTATTTGTATCAGTTAATAGATAGGATGCTAACTTGCTATGATCACTTGGCTGACCAATTCTAGGTATAGGGTGTAATAATTCAATAGCCTTTCTTATATTTTCATTTGAAATCATTGATTTAGTCATACCTGATTCTGTTAAGCTAGGCGCAATACAATTTACTCTTATCTCTGGCGCAAACTCAGCGGCTAAAGAAACTGTTAATGCTTCAATTCCTCCTTTGGCTGTTGCTATTACTGAGTGATTCATAAATCCATTTTTTACAGCTATAGAAGAAAATAATAATATTGATCCATTATTTTTTTTTAGAATATTTTGTGTTCCTTTAATGGCTATTACCGCACCCAACGTATTAATTCTAAAGCTTTCAATAAAATCATTTTCATGAGCTGCGGATAAAGATTTCAATTCAATTGATCCTGCGCAATATGCTAGTCCAAAAATATCATCCCCACATTTTTCTAGAGCATTTAATAATTCATCTCTCTTAGTAACATCTGCTACTTCGTAAGAACAACCAAGCTCTTCAGATAAATTCCTTAAAGAAGAAAAATTTCTTCCAATTAAAAAAGGTTCATAATTGTGATTAATTATTTCTCTAGCAATAGAAGATCCTATAGATCCTGAACCACCTATAATTACAATTTTTTTATTTGACACTACAGTTTAACTAGATTTTGTATCCTTTATAGCAGCGTTCCAAATAATAAGGCCGAATAATATTTTATTAACAAAATCTGCTAAGTTGTAAGTTATGTTAAGAAAATTAATATTAACAGTTCCTAAGCCAATCATGGGTGTCAACAAACCAAATATATATCCTATAGGATAAATTGACCAACCTACCACAACAATTAAACCCATTGAGCGAAAAGCATATTTTACTGACTCATTCTTTGTTGCCAGTGTATGCGATTCTCCTCTAAATATTTCAAAAACAATAAATATCCATCCTCCCATACCAATAACAAAACCTAAAGTTGGAGATATCCATCCATTTTCTCCTGCATATCCACCAAGTAACATTACTAAGGTTCCAATTAATAATCTCCAAAAAACTCCTGTAGATACAGCTAAACCTGCCGCTACGAGAATTAAATAGAATTCTATCATTTGCAAAGGAACAGTCAGAAGCCAGTCAATATATCGATAAACTATTGGGGATTCTCCTGTGTTTACCCAATGCTCCCTCATATAATAATAATGAACAGTTGCTATTAGAGTTACTAATCCTACGACAAGCAATGAAACTCTCCATGAGGACCTTACATTCATGCCTTCATATAAAAAAAATACCGTTGCCGCAAACATTGCAACTGAAACGATCCAAAATGAAATTCCGACATAGTCTGTAGACGCTAAATAAGATGACATAAAATAACTCCCTTTAATTATAGATATATCATTTTAGTTTATTTCAAGCTTGGTTTTAAATTTTGTTTAATATTTAATACTAATTTTTTAATATAATTTTTTACTAATAATTTAGTTAACTAATTTTTATTTATTCAATAGATTTGTATTTTTAACATAACAAAGTTACGTTTAATGCATAGCAAGGTTATTGAATAAAATTATATGATGCTTAGCTTATTACTGTCTTAATTAATTGGTTTTTAAATGAAAAATAAATACAAATTTAAAGTTAAAGAAAAGCTTCTAGAAAAAGAAGAGGAGTATAATTTAATTTCAAGTTGGCAGAATACAAAAAACAATAACGCTCTAAATAAATTATTAAAATCATATAAAAAATTAGTAGTTTCTATTTCAAAAAAATTCATTAGCTATGGTTTGCCACAAGAAGATTTAATACAGGAAGGAACCATGGGATTAATGTATGCCATAGAAAAATTTGATATCTCAAAAGGATTTAGACTTTCAACTTACTCACATTGGTGGATTAGAGCTATGATCCAGGATTATATTATTAAAAATTGGTCAATAGTAAAAACTGGTTCTACTGCATCACAAAAAATTTTATTTTTTAGTTTTAACAAAATAAAAAAATTAATTAATTTTGATAGTTTAAAAACTATGGATATTAATGAGGTTGAAAAAATTTCTAAAATTTTAAATATGAAACCATTGGATGTTGAGCATTTAGAATCTAGATTAAAAATGGGTGATCAATCATTAAACCAAACAATTACTCATAATGATAGTACAGTGGAGTTAATTGATCTTTTAAAAGATGAATCAGATTCACAGCATCATATTTTACAAAAAAATAATGATGAAAAAATAAAACAAAAATGGATTTTAAAAGCAATTAACAATTTAAATGAAAGAGAAAAGTTTATAATTAATTCAAGAAAATTAAATGAAGAGCCTAAAACCTTAAATGAACTTAGTAAAAAATTGAAAATAAGTAAAGAAAGAGTAAGGCAGATAGAATTTTTATCTTTAAAAAAACTTAAAAAAAATATACTAGAAATATCAAATGAAACAAAAGATTTTTTTATAAATTAATTGTGCCAAGTGATTTAGATTTTTATAAAGTTTTTAAACCAGAATTAACTCCAAAAAAAATGCTTGAATATGGTGTATTTGGAGGTTCTTATCTTGGCAATACACTAGATGAATATCCAAAATCCTGGTTTACAAAAGCGAAATTAAGCAAAAATTTTAATATTAAGTTAAATTATTTTGAAATTAAAGCTGGGTTAAGCTTAAAAGAATGGCAAAGAAAAGGTTGGATTATGCAAGAGGATCCTCGTGGTTGGTTTCAGTGGTATTGTCGATTTACAAATGGAAGAAGAATACCTGAGGTAGATAAAATTCAAATTTCCAGATGGAGGGCCTTTGGCCCTAGACATATTGGTGGTATTAAAAAAAACTGTCCTAAAAAATTTTTTAGCTGCAGAAAGAAGCAAAGGCAAGCCTTACTTCAGTGGGCATATAATCCTTTTTTTTAATTTTAAAATTCAAAACATCCATATTAATAATATAAAGTGTTTTAATAATTATGGGAAAATTAAGAATTCATAATACTCTCGGAAATAAGTTAGAAGAATTTATTCCAATTGATAAAAACAATGTTAGGATTTATGCCTGCGGCCCAACTGTTTATAACTATGCACACATTGGTAATGCTCGTATGGCAGTTGTTAATGATTTATTAGTTAGATTTCTTAGAACACTTTTCTCAAAAGTAACCTATGTATCTAATATAACTGATATTGATGATAAGATTATTAAAGCATCTGAAGAAAATAACATTCCTATCAATGAACTAACTACAAAATTTACTAAAATTTATAATGAAGATATGTCTATGCTTGGAGTTAAATTACCTAACATACAGCCAAAAGCAACAGAACATATAAATGAAATGATAAAATTAATACAATTGCTTATTCAAAATAACTTTGCATATGAAAAAGAAGGGCATGTATTATTTCATGTTCCTTCATTTAAAAAATACGGCTCTTTATCTGGTCGTAATAAAGAGCAGCAAATTATAGGCAGTAGAGTTGAGGTTGCTCCTTATAAAAAAGACCCAACTGATTTTGTTTTATGGAAACCTAGCCCCTCCCCAAAACCCGGATGGGAATCTCCATGGGGGTTTGGGAGACCCGGTTGGCATTTAGAGTGTTCTGCAATGTCTGAAAAAACATTAGGGCTTCCATTTGACATTCATTCAGGTGGTGCTGATTTAATTTTTCCACATCATGAGAATGAAATTGCTCAGACATGTGCGGCTCATAACAAAATTGGTGATCTAAAATCTTTTTCAAAATATTGGTTTCATAATGGGTTTGTTAATATTGAAGGTGAAAAAATGTCAAAGTCATTAGGTAATATCCGTCTAGTCAATGATTTAGTTAAAGAATTTAAAGGAGAGGTGTTGCGACTGACTCTTATTTCTGCTCATTATAGACAACCCTTAAACTGGACAAGAGAAATTATTAAACAAAATAGCATAATGTTAGATCGTTTTTATCGTAATTTAAAAGAGCTTGAAGATATAGATGCCTATGCAGATAATAATCAAATTGAAGACAGAGTAATTGAAGGTTTGTTTAATGATCTAAATACTCCAAAAGTTATTGCTGAATTAAATATTTTAAGCAATCAAATAGCTAGTGCTGATAAAAAAATTAGGAGTAAGATAAAATATAATTTATTAGAGGTAGGAAAAATAATTGGTATTCTTCAAGATAACCCTGATAAGTGGTTAGGATATAAAAATTCAGGAAATCTTGATGAAACTACTATAGAAAGGTTGATAAAAGAACGTAATGAAGCTAGAGGCAACAAAAATTTTGATTTGGCTGACAAAATTCGTAATGAGCTTAAAGAAAAGGGAATTGAAATTGAAGATACCAAAAATGGCACAATTTGGAAAAGTCCTTAATATTTATTTATGAGTGATAAAATTATAATTACATTTCCTGATGGTAACAAAAAAGATTTAAAAAAAGGGGTTAGTGGTTTTGAAATTGCTGAATCAATTTCCAAGTCTTTGGCAAAAGAATCTATTGCTATAAAAATAAATAATGAAATTGTTGATCTTTCTAGAAAAATTGAAAAAGATTCAAAGGTTCAGATAATAAAAAAAAATGATGAAGAGGCACTAAATTTAATTAGGCATGATTGTGCTCATGTGATGGCGGAGGCTGTACAAACATTATTTCCTGGAACACAAGTTTCAATAGGCCCAGCAATAGAAAATGGTTTTTATTATGATTTTGCAAAAGAAGTTCCATTCACAACTTCTGATCTTGAAAAAATAGAAAAAAAAATGCATGAAATTATTAGCAAGGGAGAAAACTTTACTCGCGAAATATGGGATAGAAAAGATGCAATTGATTATTTTGATAATAAAGGTGAAAAATATAAAACAGAATTAATTAAAGAATTAGCAATTGATGAAATTATATCAATCTACAAACAGGGTACTTGGTTAGATTTATGCAAAGGGCCTCATATGCCTTCTACCAAACATGTTGGAAAAGCTTTTAAGTTAATGAAGGTAGCAGGAGCATATTGGAGGGGTGATTCAAATAATATTATGCTAACAAGAATATATGGAACAGCTTGGAGAAATGAAAAGGAGTTATCAGAATACCTTGAACAACTAGAACAAGCTGAAAAACGTGATCATCGTAAATTAGGTAAAGAAATGGACTTATTTCATTTCCAAGAAGAGGCGCCAGGTGCAGTTTTTTGGCATCCTAAAGGGTGGTCTTTATTTCAGTCACTAATAAATTATATGCGACTTAGGCAAGATAGAGCGGGTTATGTTGAAACAAATACTCCTGATTTACTGGATAAATCTTTATGGGAAACTTCAGGTCATTGGGAAAAATTTGGTGAAAACATGTTTACCACAGATGCTAAGGAAGAAAAAATATTTGCAATTAAGCCTATGAATTGTCCAGGAGCAGTTGAAGTTTATAAACAAGGTTTAAAAAGTTATAGGGACTTACCTTTGCGAATGTCCGAATTTGGAAAAGTTCATCGTTATGAACCCTCTGGTGCATTACATGGGTTAATGAGGGTGCGAGCTTTTACACAAGATGATGCTCATATATTTTGTACTGAAGATCAAATAACAGAAGAAAGCAAAACTGTATGTGACCTTATTCTTAGTATTTATAAAGATTTTGGATTTTCAGATGTTACTATTAAGTTCTCTGATCGGCCTGAAAAGCGTGTTGGGAAAGATGAAATATGGGATAAAGCAGAGAGTGCTTTAAAAGAAGCAATGGAAGCAACAGGTCTTAAGTATAGTTTAAATCCGGGTGAAGGTGCTTTTTATGGCCCTAAGCTTGAGTTTGTATTAAGAGATGCAATTGGAAGAGATTGGCAATGTGGTACTTTGCAAGTTGATTTAAATCTACCAGGTAGATTGGGAGCTAATTATGTCGCAGAAGATGGGCAGAAAAAAACACCAGTTATGCTTCATAGAGCTTTGTTTGGGTCTTTAGAAAGATTTGCAGGAATATTAATTGAACATTATGCTGGCAATCTACCTTTGTGGCTTTCACCAAAACAAGTTGTAGTTACAACTATAACATCAGATACAGATAATTATGCAATAGAAGTTAAAGATCAATTAATGAAAGCAGGTTTTCGAACAGAGATTGATATAAGAAATGAAAAAATTGGTTATAAAATAAGAGAACACAGTAACATGAAAATACCTTTAATACTTGCAGTTGGAAAAAAAGAAAGTGATAATAAAACAGTCTCTGTAAGAAGGTTGGGAAGTAACAATACTCAAACAGAAACTATAGAAAATTTTATAGAAAAATTTCAAAACATAACTAAATCACCTATAGAAGAAAAATAAAAAGCATTTATGAATTTAATAAATTTTGAAAAACGAAAAAGTATAGAGCAGGTTGAAGAGTCAAATGAATTAGCTCCAAAGTTTGATGAAAGTGGGTTGATTCCTGTTGT
>MDTG01118339.1_pt1 | contig 13605 bp, 13 predicted proteins | sample 811421 | NCBI WGS metagenome assembly MDTG01 (sample SAMN05326645, study PRJNA326480) | marine metagenome | isolation source: seawater | place: Pacific Ocean: South East | collected 2011 | reverse complement strand
TATAACTTTTTGCTTTGATTTTAAATTTTGAGTAAAATTTTTATCATTTATATATTTCAATAAAATATTGTCATTTAACTCTGAATTTAAGTCTGATATATCGTTACCTCCATAAAACATCCAAAGCACATTTTTTACTTTTTTAATTGACAAATATTCTCTTAGAGACGCGTATTGTGCAACTGGACCGCTTCCAACAGCTCCTAAATTTATAACACCATTTTTATTTTCTATTGATGAAGATAAATTTCCACTCATAGTATCCTTTGTATTTACACAATATCCATGAGTAAAAGAATCTCCCACTAATAAAAAATCTATTTTTTCCTTTTCCCATTCTTCATCAGGTGTATTAAACCCATACCTGTCGCTCTCATAAATTATGTACTGACCACTCTCATTACACAAAACAGTTTTACGATTAGAAATTCCGCCAAATCTTAAAATTGTTTTACCTTTATTATTAATGCGAATTCCTGGAATAGCCATAACCAAATCTGGATAAGTTTTTAAATTGTCAATATAGAAATCAACTTTGCTTCTTTGATCAAATTGAACTCCTAATTTTTTTTCTTCAGGAATTAGCAAAAATGATTTTTCAGGTTTGGTGATAAGAAAAAATTCAACTAAATAAAGTGAAAAAATTATTGAAGTTAGAAATAAAATAAGTTTTTGAGTTAATTCTTTTTTTAAAAAAATTGTAGTTATAGAAATTATTATAAATAGAAATGATAAAAAATAATATTTTTTGTAGTAATCAAAAAACTCTCCTTGATGATAGATTTGCGCTCGATAAAAAATATAAAAAAAGATTATTATCGATAAGATCAACAATATTCTTGAACCTAAATTAATAGATATTTTCATAATTAATTTAAAGTTACCTTAAATTTGCGTATACGCTTGATATATAACAATTTTTAGACTATTCAAAACAATTCAGGATACTTATATGAAAAAAGTTTTATGTTTTGATTTAGATAATGTGATTTGTACAACTAAAAACAATAACTATTTGTATTCTCAGCCTAAAAAAAAAGTAATTAAACTAATAAATCAATTGTATTCTGAAGGCTATGTAATCAAAATCTTTACTGCTAGATTTATGGGAAGAAATAACGATAATGTTCATAAAGCTAAAAAAAAAGCATCAAAACTTACATTTAATCAATTAAAAAAATGGAATTTAAAATACCATAAATTAATTTTTGGAAAACCATCGTTCGATCTATATGTTGACGATAAATCTCTCTTTTTCAAAAAAAATTGGTTAAACTCATTAAAAAAAAAGATCAAAAAGATTTAGATTAAAAGATGAAAAATGTACTAATAACAGGAGCAAGTGGGTGGCTTGGCATTAACTTAATCAATACTTTTTTAAAAGGAATTGATTTATACCCAGAAACAAACAATTTAATGGAAAATACTAATATTAGTGTTTTTATTCCAAAGCCAGAACATCAAACACTCTTCAACTTATTTGGAAATAAAATTAATTACTATTATGGTGATGTTACCAGAAAAGAAGATTGTAAAAAATTTTTGTCAAATTTTAATGACGGAAAAATCTTTCACTTGGCAGGAATAATACATCCAAAAAAAATTTCAGATTTATACAAAGTTAATTTTGAAGGAACTAAAAATATCTGTGATAGTGCGATAGAAAGTGGTTTAGAAAAAATTATTGTTTTATCTTCAAACTCACCTTTTGGGATTAATAAAGATGATAAAACACCTTTCCATCATAATTCTGAATATGATCCTTATCTCAATTACGGTAAGTCAAAAATGTTAATGGAAAAATATATTAAAGATGTTGACAGAAAAAAATTAATTAATACAGTTTTAGTGAGAGCAATGTGGTTTTATGGCCCATATCAACCCGATAGGCAAAACCTTTTTTTTAAAATGATTAAAACTGGGAAAGTTCCAGTCGTTGGAGAAGGTAATAACTTTAGGTCGATGTCAAATACAGAAAATTTAAGCTATGGCTTGATACTTGCCTACTTGAAAGAAAAAGCAAATGGTAATGCGTATTGGATTGCAGATAAAAAACCTTACACACAACTTGAAATAATTCAAACAATTAGAAAAATTCTTAAAGAAGAATTTTCAATTCAATCGAAAGATAGAAATATTTGGTTGCCTTCTTTTCTAAGCAATTTTGCTTATATAGCAGATAATATTATTCAAAAAATTGGTTTATATAACTCAAAAGTTCATGTTTTATCTGAATTAAATAAGAATATTTTTTGTTCTATTGAGCAAACAGAAAAAGATTTAAATTATAAACCAAAAATTGATTTAAATTTGGGTTTAAAAAGAAATTTTGATTGGATGAAAAAAAATAATAAACTTGAATTTTAATTTATGAACAAACACTTAGTTACAGGTTCTAGTGGGTTTGTGGGTTCAGCTATAGTAAAAAAACTTGTTGATTTGGGACACGAAGTTGTCTCGATAGATATAATAGAGGACAAAAATATTTCCAATATCTCAAAATTTTATAAATTCGATATCTCCGCTGATGAAATTGATATAAAAGAAGCTTTTAATGGAGTCAAATATGTTCACCACAATGCTGCATTAGTTCCTTTAACTAAGGCTGGCCAAGATTTTGAAAAAACAAATATATATGGAACAAAAAAAATTTTAGAATATTCTATATTGAATAATGTGGATCATTTTAGCCATATGAGTTCTTCAGCAATTTTTGGAAAACCAAATTCTATCGAGTCTAATGTTAATTATAATGAATATAATCCCACAGGAAGATACGGTGTATCAAAATATCAAGCTGAATTAGAAGTTTTAAAAAATGAGCAAAATTTTAAATCATGTTCAATTATAAGACCTCGGCCAATTATCGGAAAAGGAAGACTAGGGATATTTGAAATACTATTCGATTGGGTAAAAGATAATAAAAAAATTCCTATAATCGGATCGGGAAATAATAAATTCCAATTTGCCCACATTGACGACTTAGTAGATGTATCAATAGAGACAGCTGTTAAAAGTATTTCAGGTAAATTTAACGTTGGAACAGATAAATACGGCACCTTAAAGGAGGATTTAAACGCAGCTTTTATTAAGATTGGTTCGAAGTCAAAAGTGCTACCAATTAATAAAAATCTATGTGTTATTTCCCTTTATATACTTGATAAATTAAGACTCTCCCCTTTAAGTAGCTGGCATTATTTATCTTATAACTGGAATTTTTATTATGATTTAGAAACTAACTTTAAAAAATTAGACTGGAGACCAAAATATTCCAACGTTGAAATGATAATCGAAGCTTACTATTGGTATGTAAAAAATCTGGAAAATATAAATAATGATAGTTCAATACATCGTTCAAAAATTAAACAAAAGTTTTTGAAAATCATAAAATTTTTTTTATAAAATGGCACTCTTTTTAAGATATTTTTTAATATTTAGTTTTTTATATTACTTTTTTTTAACACTTAAAAGACAACTACTTCCTTCAAATATTTTTTTTTATGAAAGTATAATTCTTTTATTATTTATAACTTTGTTATTTTTATCTTATTTTATTTACAAAAAAAAATTTTTAAATAAACAAGTTTTTCTTATTACTTTGTTATTTTCAATATTTTTTAATTATTCTATAATTATTACCGGTCCAGCTTTATCAAATAGATCTTTATCATTATATATTTTAGAGACTGTAGAAAAAAACAATAAAGATAATGGCATAACCCAAGATAAAATTCTTTCTCTACTCCAAAAAAATTTTTTGATAGAAAAAAAACAATTAGAAAATAGGTTATACGAACAAATTTCTTCAGAAAATCTCTATAAAAAAAATGAATTCTTTTTTATTTCCCATAGAGGAAAAATTATAAATAATATTAATAAATTTTTTCTAAAGATATTTAATTTATGAAACTAAATGATATATCTAATTTAATAAGAGTCCCTCATTGGTCAAAAAATTTTTATATCTTTATCCCTTTATTTTTTTCCCAAGAATTGTTTAAAGTAAATTTTATAGAGCTAGTAAATTTATTTCTTATATTTTCTTTTGCCGCAAGTTGTATATATATTCTAAACGATATACACGACTATAAATCAGATAAAAAAAACAAATGGAAAAAAAATAGACCTATTGCAAAGGGATCCATCTCGATTAATTTTGCGATTATAATATTTTTTTTTTTAGCAACTTTTTTAACTTTAGGTCTTTATTTTACTAATTCAAAGGTATTAAATTTTGTAATTGGAGCTTATTTTTTAAGTAATTTTCTTTATACGATTGCATTTAAAGAGATTTTTCCAATAAACATAATTTTTTTAATTTTTTTTTATTATCTAAGAATGATAGCAGGAAGTTGGTATTTTAATATTGAGATATCAAAGTGGCTTCTAATTTTTGTATTAACTTCATCGCTTATATTAATTATAGGGAAAAAAATTATCGATTTAAAATATAAAAAAGTAAAATTTCCAAATAAAAAAATACTTCTTATTATATTATTTTTTGTAGCTATTTTTCAGTGCCTTTTCTATGGAATATTTTCTGTGGATCAAGATACCTTAAATAAGTATGGAGAAAATTTTATATATTCTTATTTGTTTGTTATAATAGGAACTGTGAGATATATTTATATTATCAATAAAATCCAGGCCTCAAGTGATCAAATTCTTTTATTTTTAAATGACAAAATTCTTAGAACTACAATTGTATTGTATTTAATTTACTTATATGTCGTATTTGATTTATTTATCTAATGAAAAATAACAATCTTAGAGTATATATTGATACATTTTTAGTTTTATTTTTAACCAGTTATTTTTCAAGATTTATTATTATACCAGAATTTACAGTACCAAAGGATATTGTAATAAATCCTGTTTTTCAAAATGTAGATATTCTTACAAATTATTTGAGATTTTTATTAGTACTAATTATGGGATTAGCCTCGAGCTATCTCTCATATTCAAAAAGATATTCAATAAGTGAAAAAATTTTTAATCTTATGAAATTTTTTGGATTTAAAAAACTTTCATTTATAGGTCTATCGTTACTCTTTGTTTTCTTACTTATTTTACTTAAAGGAAATATCCCTTTATTTTCAAAATTAACTGGGGGTATCGGAGAGTCAGAATTTTGGGGTTATTTGCCCACGTTAAACAAACTTGGTCTAAGTCAAATCATTACAGTACATGGCGGAATAGATTTTTTGCCCTCATTAATAGCAACTTATTTTTTTGGTTATGATAAAACCATTATTGGAACTAGATTAATAGTTTTTTATCTAATTCCAGCAATAAATTTAATATTCATTTATTTGATTATTTATTATGGCTTTTTAAGAAGCTTATCTCTTAAGTACAAATTAAATTATAGTTTGGTAATAATACTAACTTTATTCTTATTTGATAATTATTTATTTAACTCAAGCTTTCATAATTTATTTTTTTTAATAAACTTACTTTTCTTGCAAATCGGAATTTTGGAAAATAAAAAAAAAAATTTCTCTATTTCTTTTTTTATAGTCGGACTCTCATCATTACTTGGTCTTTTTTATACTTTTGACAGAGGTATTTATACCTTAGCTTTAAATTTAATTTTTTTAATTGTTATATTTTTTTCAAAACCAAATAACTATAAAACTATGTATATATCTTTTTTTACAGGACTTTCCGCATCTATAATTTTTGTTATTTTATTTTTGGAAATTCAAAATTTAAAATATTTTTTTTATAATATAAAATTTTTAATGAGCACTGGCAAATTTTGCTGTGTAGTGCCGTCGTTTATGGATTATACCCATTCATCCTCTAATTATTCTATCTTTAGAACTATTTTTATTTTTTCTATAAATTTATCTCTAATGATATTTACAATTTTTTTAAATTTTAAAAATATCAAAGAAAGAGACACAAAAAAAACTATAAATAAAAATCTTAACTTAATCACAATTATAATTTCACAATTACTTTTTTATAGAATAATTATCTACTTAAATGATCAAGAACATTTACTTCAATCTTTATTAATGACTCCCGTACTAATTTCTTATGTGTTAATTTTTTATTCAAAAAAAATAAAGATAGACAAGACAGTGATCATAAGTTTCCTTTTAATATTCTTTTTATTTAAAGGAGAGTCAATAAAATTCTCTATATTTAATTATTACGAAATTTTTGCAAAATTTAAAAATCACAATGACCAAGATCTTTACAAAAATTTAATAAATAATGATAGTTTAAAAAAAATTTCAGGACTCATTAAAAATCAAAAATGTCTTTACACTTTAACAAACAATTTAACTTGGAATTATATTTTAAATAAACCTTATTGTACAAAATATCATTACAATTTTATTAATTTATCTAAAAAGTCACAAGATGAAACTATAAGTAAATTAAAAAAAACCCCCCCGAAATACATTCTTTTTGCTAGCAATGACTCAAATGATAGTTCACAATATGGTGTAAGTACGAAGAGTATGAATTATTTAATATATGATTATATATTAAAAACTTATGAACCATCGCAAGCGTTTGCAGGTAATTGGTTTTGGAAACTAAAGAATAGTCAAATAAAAAAAATAAATTTGAATCAAAATTTCAAAGGAAAGATTGTCATCCAAACAGAAGAAAAAAATTTATTTGATAAACTAAAGATTATTTCTGGAATAAGTAAAAATATTGTTAATTTTTCAAATTACAGTGATATACAAATTAAAATTTCATTTCAAGATTCAGATTTGAAAAATTTTTATGCGGTTATAGTTAAAAATGAAAACAATAAAACATTATCAGGCAAACTATTAAATTCTGGAAATGATTTAATACTAGAGATACCTAAACTCATGTTAAAAAGTGGTAAAAATACGATTAAAATATTACTAATGAATAATAAAAATGAGCTATTTTTTTTCAATAATTATTCTTTCAATCATATTAATTAATTTTTAAGGACCAACTCTAGATTACAACATATAGTTGTATAAGTTTTTTTTACACACTATAGACAACTCAGAATGCAATAAAAAATAACAATTTTCTTTACTGTTCAATGATTGAACATTAATATGTTCAAAAATTGAACGTATGAAAAATAAAGAAGACCATTTTGATGTATTAAGGCAAATACAAAAGAAACCAGAGTCAACTCAAAGAGAACTTGCAGAGGAACTCGGCTTTAGTTTAGGTAAACTAAACTATTGTTTAAAAGCTCTTCAGTCAAAAGGTTTAATCAAAATAGAAAATTTTAAGAAAAACCCAAATAAAATAAATTATTTGTATGTTTTGACTCCTGCTGGCATAGCAGAAAAAACTAGACTCACTTTGAATTTTATGAAGCGAAAAATTAAAGAGTATGATGAATTAAAAAAGGAACTAAAATAAATGTGGGCAATTATAAAATTTGAGAAGAAAAAACTTTCTTTTCTAAAAAAAGATCTTGAAGAAAAATTAGGATCAAATTGTAAATTTTATATTCCAAAATTATTATTCAGACGTTTTAAAAAAGAGAAAATCGAAAAGAAAGAATTTAATTTATTGGGTGACTATCTTTTCTGTTATAATTCAAGATTTAACGATAAGAAAATAATTGATACAGTTAATTATGTAAGGGGTCTTAAATATGTTTTAAAGGGTTTTTATCAATCACAGAACGAAATTCAAATGTTTATAAAAAAATGTAAGATCTCAGAAGACTCGCATGGTTATATTTCAGAAGAGTTTTACGACTTGAAAATAAATTCTAATTATAAATTTTTTTCAGGTCCATTTACAGATTCGATTTTTAAAATTATACAATTACAAAAAAATAGAATTCAGATATTGATGGGCGGATTTAAAACAACTGTAAATAAAAGAAAATTTTTATTTCAACCCGTTTAACATTAAAATGAAAATAATTTGTAAAATACGGTCTTTTTACAAAGTGCGGAGCGTTGTCTAAATGAGAAAAATTAGATCTATTATAACAGGTGGAGCAGGTTTTATAGGAAGCAATCTAGTTGACAAGTTAGTAAGCAAAGGTCATTTTGTTACAATAATTGACAACTTAAGCACGGGTAGACTCTCCAACCTTTCTCATCACAGTAAAAAAAATATAAAAATAGTAAATAACGATATTGCTGATTCCAAAAAACTTTTAAAAATTTTCAAAGGAAATGATTTTGTATATCACCTTGCTGGTTTAGCAGATATTGTCCCAAGTATAGAAAATCCAGGCAAATACTTTTATTCAAATGTTGTTGGAACATTTAATGTATTACAGGCATCAAAAAAATGTAAAGTTAAAAAATTTATTTATGCAGCGTCAGCTAGTTGCTATGGATTTCCAAAAAAATTCCCGACATCAGAAAGTGAGGAAATAAAACCAATGTATCCTTATGCATTTACCAAATGGCAAGGTGAAGAATTAGTCAATCATTTTAATAAAATTTACAAATTGCCAACGATATCATTACGTTTTTTTAATATTTATGGCCCCAGATCAAGAACAGGTGGTACTTATGGAGCGGTATTCGGCGTTTTTCTTGCACAGAAATTAAAAAAAAAACCACTAACAATTGTGGGAGATGGAAATCAAACAAGAGATTTTCTACATGTAAAAGATTTGGTAGAATTAATTTACAAGGCGTCGGTATCTAAAATTAGTGGAAAAATCTATAATGTTGCAGGGGGTCAAGAAGTTAAAGTAAATAAAATTGCTAAATTAATTGGAGGCAAGAAAGTAAATATTCCTAAGAGACCTGGTGAACCTGATAGATCACTGGCAGATATTAGAAAAGTAAAAAAAGATTTTAAATGGAAACCTAAAATTTCTATAAAAGAGGGTGTTGAGAATCTAGTTAAAAATATAAATCACTGGAAAAAAGCTCCTGTTTGGACTCCTTCCAAAATCAGCGCTGCCACAAAAATTTGGTTTGAATTACTAAAAAAAAAATAGCTATGCAGAAAAAAATGATTTCAAATCTCAAAGAAGCAGGATTAAAAATAAGATCTTTAAAAAAAAAAAATAAAAGAATAGTTCATTGTCATGGAGTTTTTGATGTAATTCACCTTGGTCATATAAACCATTTTAAGAAAGCTAAGTCACTTGGTGATATTCTAGTAGTTACTGTGACCGCTGATGAGTTTGTGAATAAAGGACCCAATCGACCTATTTTCCCTTTAGACGTAAGAATGGAACTATTATCAAATTTAGATTTCATTGATTTTGTTTGTCCAAATTTCAGTCAAAGCGCTGTGACAGCAATTAATACGCTAAAAGCAGATATTTACTGCAAAGGAAAAGACTATAAAAATAATAATTCCGACGTTTCTGGTCAAATTAAATTAGAAAAAAAAGCAATAAATTCTTTTGGTGGAAAAATATTTTATACTGATGATGAAATTTTGAGTTCTAGTAAAATAATCAATCGTTCTGGTTTAAAACTAAATACTATTCAAAAAAAATATTTAGATCTAGTAGCAAAAAAAGTAAAAAATAACTCAGAAATTTTAGATATAATTAAAAGTTATAAAAATTTAAAAGTACTAGTAATTGGTGAGTCAATTATTGATGAGTATACTAAATCAGAAGCTTTAGGAAAATCTGGAAAGGAACCAATACTTGTTTTAAGAGATCTAAGTTCAAATAAATTTTTAGGTGGTGCACTAGCAATATCAAATAATTTAGCAAGTTTAACAAATAATGTTTCACTTTTTAGTTATATCGGCGAAAAAAAGGAGTTCCTTCCTTTTATTAAAAAAAAGTTAAATAAAAAAATATCAACTAAGTTTATTTTTAAAAAAAATGCCAAAACAATTCTTAAAAAAAGATTTGTTGATCATGTTAATAATCAAAAAGTTTTCGGAGTTTATTCAATAAATGATCAGAATTTATCTAATTTGGAAGAGAAAAACTTTCAGACAATACTTAAAAAAGAAATAAAACGTTACGATATTGTTATTGTTTCCGATTATGGGCACGGTTTAATTTCTAAGAAAACTGCAAAAATAATTATTCAAAATTCAAAATTTGTTGCTGTTAATGCTCAGCTAAATGCTGCGAATATAGGTCATCATACTATCTCAATGTATAAAAATGCAAATTTAGTAATTATAAATGAAAATGAGATGAGACACGAACTAAGAAATAAAGTTGATAATATAGACTTATTGATTAAAGAGCTGTCCAAAAGATTAAATTCAAAGCATACAGTTGTGACATCTGGTAGCGAAGGTGCAAAGATTTTAGAAAAAAAAAAACAATAATATTGTTAAATGTCCAGCATTTGGTACAAAAGTTATAGATAAAGTTGGAACAGGAGATACAATGCTGATAGTTTTAGCACTGAGTTTATACAAAAAAAATAATATTCACTTTTCAATGTTGCTTGCATCTTTAGCGGCAGCGCAAAATGTTCAATTTATGGCTAACAGCAAATCAATTAATCGATTAAATTTAATAAAATCAATTCAATCATATTTAAAATAACTTGGAAAAAATTTTAATTACAGGTGGAGCAGGCTACGTAGGTTCTGCGTTAGTACCAAAACTTTTAAAAAGAGGATACGCTGTAAATGTAATTGACCTAATGCTTTACGGAGAGACCCTTCCTAAACACGAAAATTTAAGAATATTTAGGTCAGATATAAGAGATATTCAAAAACTTAAAGATTCTTTGAAAGATGTCGATGCAGTTATTCATTTAGCTTGTATTTCAAATGATCCAAGTTTCGAACTCGATAAAAATTTAGGAAAAAAAATAAATTTTGATATTTTTGAACCAATGGTGAATGAGGCAATTAAAGCTGGCGTGAAAAAATTTATCTATGCATCTTCCTCTAGTGTTTATGGAGTTAAAGATGAACCCAATGTTTCCGAAAACATGTCTTTAGAACCATTAACAGATTATTCAAAATTTAAAGCAAAATGCGAAGAAATTTTAATTAAATACAAAAGTGAAGAATTTACCCCAGTAGTAATCAGACCTGCAACAGTTTGTGGTTTTTCACCAAGGCAGAGATTAGATCTCGTAGTAAATATTCTATCTAATCTCGCATTCAACAAGAAAAAGATTACAGTATTTGGCGGACCTCAATTAAGACCAAATATACACATCGATGATATGGTTGACGCCTATTTATTGGTTTTAAATTCTGAAAAAGAAAAAATTTCAGGAAAAATTTACAATGTAGGTTATGAAAATCAGTCTGTAAGTGATTTAGCTTTGGTTGTAAAAGATGTAGTAGGCGATGATGTTGAAATTATTACACAAACTAGTGATGATAATAGATCTTATCACATATCCTCAAAAAAAATATTTAATGATCTTGGCTTTAAAGCAAAAAAGACAGTTAAAAATGCCGTTGAAGACCTAGTATCTGCATTTAAAAAAAATAAATTCAAAGATCCTCTTACAAACGATAATTATTTTAATATTAAAAAAATGCAAAATATAAAATTAAAATGAAAATTAATTATTCTTACTTACCAAGACAATTTAGCAATTGTGAACCCCTTTGGAAAAAATTGAAAAAATTTGTTTCCTCAGGAGATTTTACACTCGGTAAAGAACTAGCACTTTTTGAAAAAAAATTTGCTAATTTAATTGGTGTAAAATATGCAGTGGGAGTAAATTCAGGTACTGACGCATTAAAACTTTCGTTAAAAGCTCTAGGAATTAACCCTGGTGATGAAGTAATAACAGCAGCGAATACTTTCGTTGCTACCGTTGGTGCAATTAATGAAGTAGGAGCTAAAATTAAATTTGTAGATTGTGACGATACATTTTGTATTGATACTAATCTTATTGAAGAATCAATCACTAAAAAAACAAAGGCAATAATGCCAGTTCACTTTACTGGATCTATGCCAAATATGGAAAAGTTAAAAAAAATTTCAAAAAAATATAATATTCCAATTATAGAAGACGCATGCCAATCAATACTTGGTTCTTATAATAATAAGAAAAGCGGTAGCTGGGGAATTACAGCAGCTTTTTCTTTTCATCCTTTAAAAAATATCAATGTTTGGTCTGATGGAGGAATGATAGTTACAAATAATAAAAAAATTCATAGAAAACTCTTGTTATTAAGAAATCACGGTCTTGTTAATAGAGATACAGTTAAAATATTAGGCTATAATTCAAGATTAGATACTTTTCAAGCTGTAGTAGGTAATTGGATTTTACCACAAGCAAAATCGATAGCAAAAAAAAGAATTGAAAATGCCAAATTTTACGACTCAAGTTTTGCAGATATAAAAGAAATTACAATTCCTCCAAGAATAAAAAAAGTAAAACACGTTTATCATTTATATATAGTTTTTGCTAAAAATAGAGACCAGCTTTACAATTTTTGTTTAAAAAAAGGTATTGAGGCAAAAATACATTATCCAACACCAATTTATAGACAAGAGCCTTTTTTGAAAGCCGGTTATAAAAAGGGAATGTTTCCAGTCACCGACTCCCATGTTAAAAAAATTATATCTTTTCCGTGTGACCAACACCTAAAAAATCAAGAACTTAAATATATAGTTTCGACTATTAAAAAATTTTATAAGTAAAATGAAAGTACGTTACTTAAATTTAGCTGATCAATGGCTTGAAGAAAAAAGGAAGTTATTACCAATAATTTCAAAAACACTTGATAGTGGTCATTTTGTGGGTGTTCAGGGAAAAGAAATTCAAAAATTTGAAAAAAAAATTTCATCTTTTCTTGACGTAAAACACGTAATCACAGTTAACAGTGGAACCGACGCTATTACACTTGCCTTACATGCTGCTGGTATAAAAAAAAATGATGAAGTAATTTCAGTGTCTAACTCTTACCTAGCTACAACCGGAGCAATTATTCATTTAGGAGCAAAACCAGTTTTTGTGGATGTGTTAAACAACCAAAATATCGATCCAAATAAAATTGAACAAAAAATAACAAAAAAAACTAAAGCTATATTACCTGTTCATTTAACAGGTAGGTCATGTGAAATGGACAAAATAATGAAAATAGCCAAAAAACACAAACTTCTGGTTATTGAGGATTGTGCTCAATCCTTTAGTAGCAAATATAAAAATAAGTTTTGTGGAACATGGGGTCTTATTGGCTGCTTCTCTTCACATCCCTTGAAAAATCTAAGTGGATTAGGTGACGGTGGCTTTATCACTACAAATAATAGCAAAATTGCCAAATATATTTATAGGACTCGAAACCATGGTTTGAGAAATAGAGATGAAATGGATAACTTTGGTTACAATTCAAGAATGGATAACATTCAAGCTGCAGTTTTAAACTTTAGATTAAACAGATTAAAAATGATAATCTCAAAGAGAAGAAATAATGCTAAATTTTATCAAAAAAATTTAAATAGAAAATATATTTATTTTCCGTCAGAAAATAAAAATGAGTATAATACTTTTCATACTTTTGTAATTCAGGTTAAAAATAGAGACAAATTAAAAAAATACTTAAAAAAAAATTCAATTGACACTTACATTCACTATAAAATACCAATACATCAACAGTCACCATTAAAAAGGTTAAAATTAAAAAACAATAATTTATCAATTACTGAGAATCAATCAAAAAATATTTTGTCTATTCCAATACATCACAATCTAACTAAAGCTCAAT
>MDTG01265357.1_pt1 | contig 13608 bp, 10 predicted proteins | sample 811421 | NCBI WGS metagenome assembly MDTG01 (sample SAMN05326645, study PRJNA326480) | marine metagenome | isolation source: seawater | place: Pacific Ocean: South East | collected 2011 | reverse complement strand
TTACTCAATTGAAGATTTGGCTCAACTTATTTATGATCTTAAACAATCTAATCCTAAAGCTAGAGTTGGTGTAAAATTGGTAGCTTCAAGTGGTCTTGGAACTATTGCTGCCGGTGTTGCAAAAGCAAAAGCAGACGTAATATTGATATCTGGGCACAGCGGCGGAACTGGTGCCAGCCCCCAAACTAGCGTAAAATATGTTGGAATACCATGGGAAATGGGTCTAACTGAAGTAAATCAAATTTTAACTTTAAATGGACTGAGGCACAAAGTTACCTTAAGGACTGATGGAGGTTTAAAAACTGGGAGAGATATTATTATTGCCGCAATGATGGGAGCTGAAGAATTTGGAATAGGAACAACTTCTTTAGTAGCCATGGGTTGTATAATGGTTCGACAATGCCATTCTAATACTTGTCCTGTGGGGGTGTGCACACAGGATGAAGATTTAAGAAAAAAATTTACGGGAACTCCTGAAAAAGTCGTAAATTTATTTACCTTTATTGCTGAAGAGGTCAGAGAAATTTTAGCTGAATTAGGATTTAAAAATTTAAATGAAATAGTTGGAAGAACAGATCTTTTAAAGCAAATAAGTAGAGGGAAGTCAGATTTAGATGATTTAGATTTAAGCCCACTTTTACTTCAAGCAGACCCAGGAGAAAACCCAAGATATGGTAGCTTTGATTTAATTAATAAAGTTCCACCCACGTTAGATGAAAAAATTTATGAAGAAATAAAAAATTTAATTGGGCAAAAAAATAAAATTGAGAAAAGTTTTGTAATAAAAAATACACATAGAGCTGTTGGTGCTAGATTATCACATTATATTTATAAAAAATTTAAAAAAGAAAAAATGGAAGACAATTTTATAACAATTAATTTATCAGGCTCTGCTGGCCAATCTTTAGGAGCATTTGGAATTAAAGGCCTAAAAATAAATCTTGTTGGAGATTCAAACGATTATGTTGGTAAAAGCCTTTCAGGAGCTACAATAGTTGTCAAACCTCCTGAAGAAAGCAATCTAATTAGTTATGAAAATACTATAATTGGTAACACAGTTCTATATGGAGCTACATCTGGAAAACTTTTTGCAGCAGGACAGGCAGGAGAAAGGTTTGCAGTGAGAAACTCAGGCGCAGAGGCAGTGGTAGAAGGATGTGACTCAAATGGATGTGAGTATATGACTGGTGGAACAGTTGTTATACTAGGTAAAATTGGTGATAATTTTGGAGCAGGAATGACCGGAGGTATGGCATTTATTTATGATCCTAACCAGGAATTCGAAAGTTTTGTAAACCCTAATTCAGTTATTTGGCAAAAGCCAGAGACAGATTATTGGAAAAATTACCTAAAAAAATTAATAAATGAGCATTTGAGAGAAACCCAATCAATAATAGCTAAAAAGATAATTGAAAACTTTGAAAAGGAGCTAAAAAATTTTCATCAAGTATGTCCAAAAGAAATGCTAGATAAGCTTTCACACGATATAACTCTAAAAAATAAAATTTTAAAAGCTATTTAAATAAAACTATATTAATTTTATTATATTTTTTAATTCATGACATATTTTTTTTAAGTCACTTTTTCTTGATAGGCTGTGATTGCCATTTTTAATTATAACTAATTTTTTCTTCGATTTTTTGCAAACATTTAAAACTTTTTTTGAAAAACTTAAAGGGACAACTTTATCTTTTGAGCCATGAAGTAAAGTAATCGGAATTTTCAAGTTAATTTTATTATTTAAAACTTTATTTTTTCTGCCATCTAAGATTATTTGTTTAGTAATTGGGTAAGTATAACCACTACTTTTTAAATAGTAAATTTTTTTGGTTATGATTACTTTTTTTATTTCTTTTGTAAATTTATTCCACATCAACCTTTCTAAAAATTCTGGTGCTGAAGCTATTCCAATAAAACCTTTAATTTTTTTTTTAAAATGAGAAAATAAGTTTAAAGCTATCCAGCTCCCCATACTTGATCCGATTAAAATTAATTTACTATCATTTTTGGTTTTAGATTTAATGAGAAGAATAGCTTCCCTAGTCCATTTGGATATGTTTCCTTCGATGAAATTACCCGTAGATTTTCCATGCCCAGAATATTCAAACCTTAAAAAATTTAATTTATGCTTAAAACAAAACTTTTGTATTGCCATAGGTTTTTTTCCGTTCATATTTGACATAAAACCATGAAAAAAAATGACAGTAATTTGGCTATTTTTTTTGGAAAAAAAAATATTTAATTTTCTTTTTTTTAAATTTTGAAAAATATTTAGATTTTATATAACTCATTTGACATAGTATAATATTTTAAATTAATGAAAAAAAAAAATAAAGTTTTAAAAGTTTTGCAAGTTATACCCAAGCTTGGTTATGGTGGAGCCGAAACAGGCTGCTATGATTTAGCTCATTTTTTACCAGAAAAAGATTGTAAATCTTTTATAATCACGAGTGGAGGAGAGCTACTTAAGTTTGTAGACAAAAAAAAAGTTAAAGTATTTAGATTACCCGTTCAATCAAAGAATCCTATTTTAATACTATTGAATAGTATTTTAATTTCACTCATAGCTATTTTTTATAATATAAATATTATACATGCTCGTAGTCGGGCTCCAGCTTGGTCGTGTTTAATAGCATCGAAGTTAACTTTTAAAAAATTTGTGACCACTTTTCATGGTACTTATAATTTTAAAAGCAACCTAAAAAAATTTTATAATTCAGTGATGGTAAGATCTAACTTAGTTATAGCAGGCTCTAATTTTATTTTTTCGCATATTAATGAAAATTACAAGGAATTTTTTCAGGATGGCAAAAGAAAACTTCTTGTAATTTTTAGAGGTATTAATATTAATTATTTTAATAATAAAAAAGTTTTACCTATAAAAATAGATCAGTTTTGCAAAAATTTTAATATAGATAGAAATAAGTTTATTATTTTACTGCCTGGCAGACTTACATATTGGAAAGGTCAAAAATTATTTATAGATGCACTAAATATACTTAAAAATAATTCCCAAAATTTTCAAGGTATAATTATTGGGAGTGAGCAAGGAAGAAATGTTTACAAGAAACAACTTATTGGTTTAGTCCAACAATATAGATTGAATAATATTATTAAATTTATTGATAACTACCATGAAATGCCAGTAGCTTATAGTATTGCAAATATTGTTTGTTCTTGTTCAATAGAACCAGAAGCCTTTGGAAGAGTTGCAGTAGAATCACAATCTATGGAGATTCCTATAGTTGCGAGTAATATTGGAGGTTCAATAGAAACTATAGTAAATAATAAAACTGGTTTTTTATTCAAAAATAAGGATCCTAAAGATTTAGCAGAAGTAATAAGTACCATTATGCAAAAAGATTATAATTCGTTGAAATCTATTGGTTTTGCAGGCAGGAAAAACGTATTAAATAAATTTGATGTTGATAAAATGTGTCTTACTACCTTTACTGAATATAAAAAATTGATAGAGTTGTCTTAATTCATGCCAGATATAATATTACCAGACGGTAAAAAAATTTCATTTACAAAAGAAATAGATGGATTTCAAATAGCAACAAAAATTAGCAGCTCTTTAAGAAAAGCAGCATGCATTATGAGTGTTGACGAAGAGCTTAAAGATTTAAGTTTCTGTATTAAAAAAAATGCTAAAGTTAAAATAATAACACAAAAAGATAAAGAAGGATTAGAAGTAATTAGGCATGATGCTGCCCATGTTTTAGCTATGGCAGTTCAAGAATTATTTCCAAAAACTCAAGTAACAATCGGTCCAGTTATTGAAGATGGTTTTTATTATGATTTTTCTAGAAAAGAACCTTTTTCTAATGAAGATCTTAAAAAGATAGAAAGTAAAATGAAAGAAATAATTGATAGAGATGAGATAACAAAAAGAGAAGTATGGAAAAGAGATGAAGCAATAAAGCATTTTAAAAAAATAGGTGAAAATTACAAAGCAGAGATAATAGAAGATATTCCAAAAAATGAAGAAGTTTCAATTTATTATCACGGTAAATGGCATGATTTATGTAGAGGCCCACACCTTCCTTCTACAGGTAAAGTGGGTAAAGCTTTTAAATTGACAAAAGTATCAGGGGCATATTGGAGAGGTAATTCAAATAACGAAATGCTTCAAAGAATATACGGCACATGTTGGAGAAATAAAAAAGAATTAGATGAATATATACTAAGACTGGAGGAAGCAGAAAAAAGAGATCATAGAAAACTGGGTAAAGAAATGGATTTATTTCACTTTAGAGAAGAAAGTCCAGGTGCAGTTTTTTGGCATCATAAAGGATGGTCTCTATTTCAAACACTTATTGATTATATGAGGTTAAAGCAAAAAACAGCTGGATATAAAGAAATCAACACACCAGAAATACTAGATAAATCCTTATGGGAAAAATCTGGACATTGGGAAAAATTTGGAGAACACATGTTTACCTCTGAAACTCCCGATAAGAAAGTTTTTGCGATCAAACCAATGAATTGCCCTGGATGTATACAAGTGTTTAACCAAGGACTTAAAAGTTATAGAGATCTTCCTCTTAAATTTTCTGAATTTGGAAAAGTTCATAGGTATGAACCATCTGGTTCTTTACACGGCTTATTAAGAGTTAGAGCTTTTACACAAGACGATGCGCATATTTTTTGTACAGAGGAGCAAATTACTCAGGAATGTCTAAGCGTTACTAATTTGATATTAGAAATTTATAAAGATCTTGGTTTTGAAAATGTTTTATTAAAATATTCAGATAGACCAGCAACAAGAGTAGGTGATGATAAGGTTTGGGACAAGTCAGAATCAGCTCTGTTAGAAGCAATAAAAAAATCAAAATTAAAATATGAAATTAATAAAGGTGAAGGTGCATTTTATGGACCTAAAATAGAATTTGTATTAAGAGATGCAATAGGACGTGATTGGCAGTGTGGAACTTTACAGGTAGATTTGAACTTACCTTCAAGACTCGGAGCTTCTTATGTTGCTAACGATGGGTCAAAAAAGGTTCCCGTAATGCTTCATCGTGCTTTATTTGGTTCTCTAGAAAGATTTATTGGGATTTTGATAGAACACTATGCGGGAAAATTGCCATTATGGATATCACCTTTAAAAGCTGTTGTCTTACCAATTGCTTCAGAATTTGACAATTATGCAAAAAATATATTTGAACAACTCATGAAAGCAGGTATAAACACCGAAGTGGATTTAAAAAACCAAAAAATAAATTATAAAATTAGAGAACATTCTTTATCTAAAGTACCGTTATTATTAATTTGTGGTCAAAAGGAAGTCGATAGCAAAAGTATAACAATTAGAAAACTAGGATCTGATAAACAAGAAACCTTGCCACTTGACACAGCATTAAAAAAAATATCTGAAAATAATAAATTTCCAATAAACTAAGTGGTAAATAATAATAAAAATTTTTTCCAAAGGAGAACTAAGCCGAAGGGCCCAAGAATTAATGATAGAATTCGAGCTTCAGAAGTTCAAGTAATAAGTAAAGACAAACAAAATTTAGGAACACTTCCTTTAAAAGAGGCTATTGAAATTGCAAAGGAAAACGGTCTAGATTTAATAGAAATTTCTCCAAATAGTAAACCTCCTGTATGCAAAATTACTGATATTGGAAAGTATAAGTATGATTTGCAAAAAAAAGTTAATAAAGCAAAAAAGAAACAGAAAATAGTTAATTTAAAAGAAATTAAACTTAGGCCTGTTACTGAAATTCACGATTATAATTTTAAAATTAAAAATGCACAAAGATTTTTAGAAAAAGGTGATAAGGTTAAATTTACAGTTAAATTTAAAGGAAGAGAAATGCAGCATACAAATTTAGGTAATGAGTTAATGGATCGAATTATTAATGATACCTCCGCAATTGGGAAGGTAGAAGTTCATCCTAAGTTCGAAGGAAGGCAAATCATCATGATAATTCAGCCTTTGTAATTTTTATAATTTGATTGTAAATTAAATATAAACTTTGTATAAACTCCATTAATTTTATGCCTAAATTAAAAACTAAAAGTTCAGCAAAAAAAAGATTTAAATTAACTGCTAAAGGTAAAATAAAAATGCCACAAGCAGGAAAAAGACATGGCATGATTAAAAGAACTAATTCGCAAATAAGAAAACAAAGGGGTACAACAATTATGTCAAAACAAGATACAAAAATTGTTAAGTCTTATATGCCCTATAGTTTGAGAGGATAAAATGGCAAGAGTAAAAAGAGGCGTCACAAGTCACGCGAGACATAAAAAAGTTTTAAAACAGGTTAAAGGTCAATATGGAAGAAGAAAAAATACTATTCGCGTAGCAAGACAGGCTATGGAAAAAGCGATGCAATACGCATACAGAGACCGAAGAGCTAAAAAAAGAGAATTCAGATCTCTTTGGATACAAAGAATCAATGCTGGCGTAAGAGAACAAGGTATCACCTATTCACAGTTTATAAATGGTCTGAATAAGTCAGGAATTAAGCTTGATAGAAAAGTTTTAGCAGAAATTGCATATCACAACCCCGAAGTGTTTAAATCTATTGTAAAAAAAGTACAATCCTCCCTTAACTAATAAGGGTATTTCTATTATCTTCAATAAAGTAAAGAATCACTAAAAGGATTTTTATATGGAAAATTTTAATCAGATAGAGTCAGATATTTTAAATAAATTAGAGAACGCTAAAGATCGCAACATGCTTGATTTGGTTAAAACTGAAATTTTTGGAAAAAAGGGAATTCTTACGGAACTATTTAAAAAAATTGGAGGTTTAGATAAAGATCAAAAAAAAGAATATGCATCCAAACTTAATACTCTTAAAGAAAAAGTAACTAATACAATAGAAAAAAAATTTTTAGAATTTGATCATTTAGAAATCAATAAAAAACTTAAAAATGAAAAAGTAGATGTGACATTACCTGGCAGAACCTATTTTTCAGGAAAAATTCATCCAGTTTCACAAGTTATAGATGAAGTAACTTCGATTTTTTCTGAAGTTGGTTTCTCAGTTGAGGAAGGTCCGGATGTAGAAAATGAATATTATAATTTTTCTGCGCTCAATACTCCAGAAAACCACCCAGCAAGGGATATGCATGATACTTTTTATCTTGATCAAACTAAAGATTTACTTTTAAGAACTCACACTTCTCCAGTTCAGATAAGAACAATGTTAAAAAGTAAACCACCTTTCAAAATAATTGCACCCGGAAGAACTTACAGGTGTGATAGTGATCAAACTCATTCACCTATGTTTCATCAATTAGAAGGTTTACATATAGATAAAAATATAAATATGGGTCATTTAAAAGGATGTTTATATTATTTTGTGAAGAAATTTTTTGAAGTTGAAAAAGTAAAAATAAGATTTAGACCTAGTCATTTCCCATTTACAGAACCTTCTGCAGAGGTTGACATTGGATATAAAATTGAAAACGGAAAAATTAAAGTTGGGGAAGGAGACAAATGGTTAGAAATTCTTGGTTGTGGAATGGTTCATCCTAACGTTCTCAAAAATGTGAATGTAAACCCAAAAAAATATCAAGGTTATGCTTTTGGAGTTGGAATAGATAGGTTAGCTATGTTGAAATATGGAATTAATGATTTAAGAGCTTTCTTTGAAAGTGACATCAGATGGCTAGAATTTTATGGATTTGATCCTCTAGATGTTCCAACAAACTATAGGGGCCTCAGCAGATGATAACATCCTTATCGTGGTTAAAAAATCATTTATCAACTAAAGCAAACTTAAAACAAGTAGTTGAGCGCCTAACAGAGATTGGTCTTGAAGTAGAAGGAGTAAACTCACCAGATAACGAGTTGGATAATTTTATTATTTGTAAAGTTATTAAATCTCAAAAACATCCAAATGCAGATAAATTAAAACTTTGTGAAGTTGATATTGGTAAAAAAAATTTAGTAAAAGTTGTTTGTGGAGCAGCAAATGCTAGAGATGGATTATTCACAGTTTACGCACCCCCTGGAGCAATTATTCCAAAAACAAAAATGAAAATAAAAATTGCAAAAATTAGAGGCACAGAATCTTTTGGTATGCTTTGTTCTGGAAATGAGCTTGATCAATCTTCTGATAAAGATGGAATTATTGAGTTAAAAGAGAAAGACAAAAGTATAGGAAAAAAATATTTTAATAATTTTAAAAAAGAGGTTATAGATATAGCTGTTACACCTAACAGACCAGATTGCCTAGGGGTTAGAGGTATTGCGAGAGATTTAGCGGCGTCGGGCTTAGGCCAACTAAAAAAACAGCCTCCAATAAAAATAAATCAAAAGTTTAAACAGCCATTAAAAATTTCAATAAGTAAAGATAAAGATCAAGGATGTGGTATTTTTGGAAGCGTTTATATAAAAAATGTTCAAAATAAAGAAAGTCCTGATTGGCTTAAAAATAGAATTATATCTTTAGGCTTAAAACCTATTTCAGCAATTGTAGATATTACAAATTATATAATGTTTGATTTGAATAGACCTTTGCATGCTTATGATGCTGATAAAATTGATAAAGAAATCATAGTAAGAAATTCTAAAAAAGGCGAAACTTTTGAAGCTCTTGATAATAAGAAATATGAACTTGATAATAACATGTGTGCGATTACAGATAAATCTGGAGTTCTTGGTTTAGGTGGGATTATTGGAGGAACTAGGTCTGGAACAGAGTTTTCAACTAAAAATATTTTAATAGAGTCAGCTTATTTTTATCCTTCCAAAATAAGAAAAACTGCAAAAAGTTTAAACATTGATACTGATGCAAAATACAGATTTGAAAGAGGAATAGACCCACAGTCGGTAAAAATAGGATTAGAATTAGCAATGTGTATGGTTTTAGATATTTGTGGAGGTGAAGCTAGCAAATTATCATTTGTAGGAAAGTTAAAAAGTAATAATAAAATAATAGATTTAGATTATGAAAAATTTTTGAATGTTATTGGTTTTTCAATTACAAATTCAGAAATTAAAAAAATATTATTATCACTGGGCTGTATAGTCAAAACATCAAAAAAGAGTATTAAAGTTATTCCTCCATCATGGAGACCCGATATTAAAGAAGATATTGATCTTATTGAAGAACTTGTAAGAATCAAAGGTTATAACAAAATACCTTTAATTACTCCTGAAAAGAAAAGTATTAAAGATACACTGAACAATAAACAAAAACTTTTTCATTTTTCACAAAGGGCTGTTGCATCAAAGGGTTTTACTGAAGCTATTACATGGTCTTTTACAGATTCAAGAGTAGATAATTTTTTTTCAGAACTTAAAAATGAGATTAAGTTATCTAACCCAATATCTAGTGATTTAAATGTTTTAAGGTCATCACTTTATTCAAATTTACTAATCGGAGCTAAAAAAAATATACATAGAAATTTTGAAGACCTAATGCTTTTTGAAATAGGCCCTGTTTTTCATGGCAAAGAATCAGGTAAACAATCGACAATGGTTAGTGCTATTAAAACAGGAAAATATTCTAGAAAAAACTGGATCGAAAAAGAGAGAAATTTTGATGTTTTTGATATTAAGAATGATGCTCTTAGAACTTTAAGTGAGATTGGGATTAATAGTTCAAAGATAGTTGTAAGTAACAAAACAAAGAAATGGTATCACCCAGGAAGATCTGGCTTGCTGTCACTTGGTTCTGCGACCGGTCCCGAGCTAGCATATTTTGGAGAAATTCACCCAGCAATTATTAAAAAGTTAGATCTAAGATTGGATAGTTTATTAGGGTTTGAAATTTTTTTAGATAATATACCTGAAACAAGAAAAAAGATTAGAGAAATTAAACCTAAATTTGTTATTTCTGATTATCAAAAGGTAGTGAGAGATTTTGCTTTTGTTATCGAAGAAAAATATAGTTCTGGTGAAATAATTGGTTTAATTAAAAATATAGATAAAGAACTAATTAAGCTTGTAAAAATTTTTGATATTTATCAAGGTGATAATATTGAATCAGGAAAGAAATCTATTGCTTTGAATATAACATTTGAACCAAAAGATAAAACTTTTAGTGAAAAAGATATTGATTTAATAAGTAAAAAAATAATATCTACCGTTCAAAATACAACAGGCGCAACAATAAGATCCTAATGTCTAATAATGATGCTATACGCAATTTTTCAATAATTGCGCACATTGACCACGGCAAATCTACACTAGCGGATAGACTTATTCATAAATGTGGAGGTTTAACAGATAGAGAGATGAAAGAACAAGTGTTGGACTCGATGGATATCGAGCGTGAAAGAGGAATAACAATTAAGGCTCAAACTGTTCGACTCAATTATAAAGCAAAGGATGGTAAAAATTACATTCTTAATATTATTGATACGCCTGGACACGTCGATTTTAGTTATGAAGTTAGTCGATCATTATCAGCATGCGAAGGTTCAATTTTAATTGTAGACAGTACACAAGGTGTAGAAGCACAAACTTTAGCCAATGTTTATCAGGCTTTAGAAAATAATCATGAAATTATCCCAGTGCTAAATAAAATTGATTTACCAGCTTCTGATACAGAAAAAGTAAAAAAACAAATTGAAGATGTTATAGGTATAGATACAGCTAATACTGTTAATTGCTCAGGAAAAACAGGCGAAGGTATAGATGAAATATTAGAGTCAATCATCAAAATTTTGCCATCCCCAGCAGGAAAATCTAATAATCCCTTACAATGTCTATTGGTAGATAGTTGGTATGATAGTTATCTAGGTGTTGTAATTTTGGTAAGAGTTATTGATGGTATTTTAAAAAAAGGTATGGAAATTAAAATGATGTCAAATGACAGCAAACATACAATTGAGAAAGTTGGAGTTTTTACACCTAAACCAAAAGATGTAAATGCAATTTCATCAGGAGAAATTGGTTTTATAACTACGGGGATAAAAAATTTATCTGATACTAAAGTTGGGGATACAATATGTGATGCATTAAACACATCTGCTAAAGCTTTACCAGGATTTAAACCCAGTAAGCCAGTAGTTTTTTGTGGTTTATTTCCGGTAGATAACTCAGAATATCAAAAACTTAAAGATGGTATAGCTAAATTGAAATTAAACGACTCTAGTTTTTCCCACGAACCAGAAGCATCAAGCGCATTAGGTTTAGGTTTTCGATGTGGTTTTTTAGGTTTACTACACTTAGAAATCGTAACTCAAAGATTGGAAAGAGAATTTGATATTAATCTAATCACCACAACACCTGGAGTAATATATAAAATAAATAAAAGAGATGGCTCTGTTCAAGAATTACAAAATCCAACAGACATGCCTGACCCAACTCAAATTCTATCAATAGAAGAGCCTTGGATTAAAGCGACAATAATTACCCCAGATCAATACTTAGGTTCCGTAATTAAAATTTGCCAAGACAAAAGAGGTATACAAAGCAACTTAACATATTCTGGAAACAGAGCTGTTTTAAGTTATGAACTACCTCTAAATGAAGTTGTTTTTGATTTCTACGATCGTATTAAGTCTATATCAAGCGGCTATGCAAGTTTTGACTATGAAATAACAGGTTATAAAGAAGGTGATTTGGTTAAAATGGGAATACTGGTCAACTCAGAACCTGTAGATGCACTGTCTATGGTTATCTATAAAGATTTTGCCCAATCACAAGGTCGATTAGTTTGTGAAAAACTTAAAGAGCTTATACCAAGACATAATTTTCAAATTCCGATACAGGCAGCAATAGGAGGAAAAGTTATAGCAAGAGAAACCATTAAGGGTTACAAAAAAGATGTTCTTACTAAAATTCATGGAGGTGGAGCTCGCGATAGAAAAAGAAAACTTTTAGATAAACAAAAAAGAGGTAAGTCTAGAGCAAAACAATTTGGAAAAGTTGAAATTCCACAAGAAGCATTTATTGGCGTTTTAAAAATAAATAAATAGTATTTTATGAAAATTAAAACAAAAAATTTTTTATTTTTTATTTTAGCAAATTTTTTATTTTTTTTTATTTTAGAAGCATTATTTACGTTTTTTTTTGTTTATCACAAATCAAATTACCATGGGCCTTTAACAAGAATATTTTCTACAACTGTTATTAATGAAGATCAGACGACTGTCTATAATGTAAAATGGAATAAGTTTACTCAAAAAATGGAGCCTGGAAAATATAAATATGACGGTATTGTTGAATATAAAGTTAATAGTTTGGGATTTATTGGAGAAGAATTCACTATTGAAAACAAAAGAAATTGTAGAATAATTTCTTTTGGCGGCTCGACTACAGCCGGCTTACAGAGTGGTAGGCCATACCCAAAAATTCTGGAAGAAAAGCTAAACCAAAATAATATTAATTGTGAGGTTTTAAATTTTGGATTTAGTGGCAAAAGTTTAAACTTTTTAGAGAATTTATTAGTTAATGAAGCTGTAAATTATTCCCCAAATATTGTTACTATTATGAGCAACAGAAATTCTGTTATGTATGATTCATATGGAAATAGTTCAATTTCACCTGATTTAATTTCAAGTGAACTAGATTTTTATCTTTATAAATTAAACAAATTTTTTTTTTCAAACATTATGACATATAGATTTTTAGAACTATCTATGAAGAGAATCATGAGCTTAACACAAAATGATGAAAATAAGATTGTTAGTCCTTATAATTTAAAAGCATTACATTTAAAAAATTATTTTACATCAAAATATCTAAATCAAATAAATAATATTGTAAGTTTTTGTGAAAAAAATAATATTAAAGTAGTTTTGGTTAAACAAGGATACTATCCAATATACACTGATCTTGAGTATCAAAAAAGTTTAAAACAAATTCCAACTAGTGAAATTATTAAAAAACTTTTAAATTACCATAAAAAAACTAATGTAACTAAGTTAAGGCCAAGCCAAGATCAACTAAGCAGTGATCGCTTAACTCCAGAACAAAAAATAATAAAGGATTTATTTTGGATATATACAAATATAATTTTAAATAATCTTTTGGATGAAGTTAAATTGAAAAATCCTGAGGTAGTAGTAGTTGACCCAACAAATAAACTAAAAAGTAAAGCTGATAATTTTTTTAAAGATGGTTTACACTTAACATCTGCTGGGAATGAAGTGATAGCTGAAAGTATTTTGATATCAATTATGGAATCTTTTGATTTAAAAGACTTCCCTTCCTAAATTTATGGAGAGGTGGCCGAGTGGTTGAAGGCGCACGCTTGGAAAGTGTGTATACGGGAAACCGTATCGTGGGTTCGAATCCCACTCTCTCCGCCATTAATTTTGATCTTTTTTTTCTGGATCTAAATTTTCTTGTTCGGGAGGTGAACCTAATTTTCTTTCTTCTATTCTTCTTAAATTTTCTCTTTCAATTTCTTTTACTCTTTTTACTTCATTAATTTGTAATTCTCTTGCTTTCTCTCCTCTTTCTTTCCTTTCTTGCTCTTCCACTAATCTTCTATTTTTTTCTTCTTCTCTTAATTTTTTTTCAATTATTCTTTTTGCGTTTTCAATGCGGTTCGATCTATCTCTTTCTACTTCTTCAATTTTATTTTTATGGATTTTATCTAATTTTCTTCTAGCGTCATTTTCTTCTGTTATTCTTTTTTCTTTTAATTTATTAATATCCTCAAGTTGTGAGAATTTTTCTTGTTC
>MDTG01190394.1_pt1 | contig 13608 bp, 14 predicted proteins | sample 811421 | NCBI WGS metagenome assembly MDTG01 (sample SAMN05326645, study PRJNA326480) | marine metagenome | isolation source: seawater | place: Pacific Ocean: South East | collected 2011 | reverse complement strand
GCTTTAAAAAATGTTCAATTTGGTTGGCCTTCTAAAATAGACTCAAATGGTTTTTTTTGGACAAATTCAAAAGATGAAAAAGAAGTGTTTAGAGTTTTAGAAAATATTACCAATATTAGTGACAATGACTGGTTTTTGAAAACTAATAATGTTATTTCATCAGTTATGGAGTATGATGACGGCAATAAAATTTTAAAGTCAATTGTAAAATAGTGAAAGATATTTATTCAAATAATTTTAATTCAGCAGATCCAAAAGATGCATTAATAAGTTATAATATACATGGTGTATTTATTCTTAAGAATGTTTTTAATAGTTCACAAATTGATGAGTTACGTACAAAATTAGATTTATTTTATTCAAAGGATGGCGATAAAAGAATAAGAAAATTAAGTCAAATAGATAAAAGAGATATAAATTTTTATATGAATTATTTTTATAATGAAAAACTTAAATTATTTTTTGATAAAGTTTTTAATGTTAATCAAAATAATATTTATCTCTTGCCTCCGATGCACTTTGCCAAAAATTATTTACCTCATTCAAAATTTACTCGTACTGGAGGATGGCATAGAGATTGTGGTGGAGAATTAAAATATAAAGAATGTAAAAAACTATTAAGTAATAGAGATTATTATTTTGGCAAGGTTGGTATATATTGTCAAAACAATGGCGAGTATGGTGGAGGAATAGATGTAATCCCAAAAACTAATCTTGATTATATTAAAAATCAATTTGGAATTTCATGGGGAACGATTGGAGTTAAATTATTAAGATTAATTCAATTAATTTCAAAATCGTTACATAAACATTTATCAAGAAATAATTTATTTCATAAAATTTTTGGTATTAAGAAGCTAAAAATTAATAAGGGAGATGTAGCTTTTTTTGATGCTAGAATCTGGCACAAGGGTTCTTTTGCACTAAAAAATATTGAAAAAAAATTAGATTATGATCATGAAAAACTTCAAGCAAACCTTCCTAATAATTATAAAAAATATGTTCTTTATTCTCATTTTGGAAATTTTTTGGGTATTAAATCTTATTTAATAGATAGAGATAGGCGAACTAAAAATAATAATCTTAAAGAATCAACTGAATGGAAGAATGAGTTATCACTAATATATGATAATGATTTACTTAATAAATATAAAAACTATAAACATGAATTGCAAGATTTTATAAATCAAATTGTAAAATAGAAAATGCTAAATGAATAAAAAAAAGATCTTTGTTACTGGTTCCGATGGTTTTATTGGATCTCATTTATGTGAAGCTTTAGTCTCTGAAGGGCACGATGTGACTGCAATGGTTCAGTATAATTCTTTTAATTCTTGGGGGTGGTTAGAAGATATTCCAAAAAAAATATTAAAAGAAATAAATGTTTGTGTAGGGGATATTAGAGACCCTCATGGTATTTCAGAGTTTGTCAAATCTAAAGATATAATTTATCATTTAGCTGCTCTTATAGCGATACCCTTTTCTTATAATAATCCAAACACATATGTCGAAACAAATGTAAATGGAACATTAAATCTTCTTCAAGCGTGTAGAGAGATAGGTATTGAAAATTTTATTCATACATCTACAAGTGAAGTATATGGAACAGCAAAATATGTTCCTATTAATGAAGAACACCCACTGTTAGGTCAATCACCATATTCTGCGTCCAAAATTGCCGCTGATCAAATAGCATATTCATTTTATTCATCTTTTGAACTGCCTGTATCAATTATTAGACCTTTTAACACTTATGGTCCTAGACAATCTGCAAGAGCTGTTATTCCAACCATAATAACTCAAATATTAAATGGGAATCATGAAATTAAACTTGGCTCAACCAATCCAACTAGGGATTTTAATTTTATAAAAGACACAGTTTCTGGTTTTGTTAGTTGTGTGAATAATGCTAATGGAGTAGGGCAGGCTATCAATCTAGGTAGTAATTTTGAAATTTCTATAAAGGATTTAGTAGAATTAATTGCTGAAATATTAAACAAAAAAGTAAATATTGTTATTGATGATGAAAGAATTAGGCCAAAAAAATCAGAGGTTAACAGATTATTAGCTGATAATGCAAAGGCAAAAAATCTACTTAATTGGACTCCAACATATAAAGATAAAAATGGTTTAAGCAAAGGTTTGCAAGAAACAATTGATTGGATCTCAGCGCCTAACAATTTTTCAAAGTATAAATCTGAAATTTACAATATGTAAGTTATTCATTAATAAATATTATGAAATTATCAAAAAAAATTTTAACAATTTTAGAAAATAAATGTAAAATAAAAAAAGCTCAACTTCATAAGCCATCTTTTTTTGGCAATGAAAAAAAATATTTAAATGACTGTATAAACTCTTCTTTTGTAGCCTCTAGAGGTGAATATAATGAAAGGTTAGAAGAAGTTTTGTCAAATTATGTAGATGTAAATAATGTCATTTTATTAAATAGTGGTACTTCGGCACTTCACATTTCATTGATTTTAATGGGTATCAGACCCGGCTATGAAGTAATTTTGCCTGCAATGACTTTTGTTGCAACTGCTAATGCTATTCGTTATTGTAATGCTATCCCCCATTTTGTTGATTGTGATGAGCTTACCTTAGGTATTGATCCAATTGCTCTAAAAAAATGGTTAAAAAAAATTGTTATAAAGAAAGGGAAGTACTCATATAATAAACTTACAAATAATAGAATTTTTTCGATTATGCCAATGCATACTTTTGGTCATCCATGTAATATAGACGAATTAATAAAAATATCTCTAGAATATAATCTAAAAATAATTGAAGATTCTGCAGAGTCTTTGGGAAGTTTTTATAAAAAAAAACACACTGGAACTATAGGTAACATCGGGGTTTTAAGTTTTAATGGAAATAAAACAATTACAACAGGAGCAGGAGGAGCTATTTTAATAAATGACAAAAAAATTGCAGATAAAGCCAGGCATATTTCATCTACTGCAAAAGTTATTCATAAGTGGGATTTTATTCATGATAAAGTTGGTTATAACTACAGAATGTCAAATTTAAATGCTGCGCTAGGTTTAGCTCAAATGGAAAATATTGAAAAAATTCTAAAATCAAAAAGAAAATTATTTTCTTTATATGATAAAGCTTTTCAATCTATTAAAGAAATAGAAATATTTAAAGAGCCAATAAATTGCAAAAGTAATTATTGGCTGCAAACTTTAATTTTAAAAAAAGAATTTGAAAAAGAAAAAGAAAATATTTTGGAATTGACAAATAAAAAAGAAATTATGACAAGGCCAGTTTGGAAGCTATTACATAAATTAAAACCATTTAAAAGTTTCCCTAAAGCACCTTTACCAGTATCAATCTCTTTAGAAAAAAGAATTATTAATATTCCAAGCAGTTATGGTATTTCATGAAAAATATTTTTTTAATAGGAGGTGGGGGGCATTGTGTTTCCGTTTCAGATGTTTTAGAAGCCAGCAAATCATTCAAAATAGTTGGATTTGTTGATATAAAACCCTCAAATAAATATTTATCTTCAAAATATAAATATTTAGGTAATGACAGTATGATTGAATTACTTGTTGAGAAATATAGAAATGTTTTTATTTGCATCGGTCAAATTAAAAATAGTGATAAAAGAAAAAATATTTTTGAAAAATTAATAAATTTAAAAGCAAAAATTCCAACTATTTTATCAGAAAATTGCTATGTTTCTCACGAGTCACATATAGATATTGGAACTATTATAATGCATGGTGCTATTATTAATGCAAATACTTCAATTGGAAAAAATTGTATTATCAATTCTCAAGCTTTAATAGAGCATGACGTCGTTCTAGGAAGTCATAATCATATATCAACTGGAGTTAAAGTTAATGGAAATGTTAAAATTGGAAATGGAGTGTTTATTGGTAGTGGTGCAATTATTAAGGAAGGTGTTAATATAGGTTCTAACAACTTCATTCCTGCGGGAACTTTTATAACAAAAGATTTACCAAAAAAATAAATAAATACAATGAGTAATGTAAAAATAATAGCTGAGATAGGTGTTAATCACAATGGCAGTATTAAATTAGCTGCTGAAATGATCGAAGCTGCTTCTAAGTGTGGAGCAGATATAGTAAAGTTTCAGACTTATGAGACTGATAAATTAGTTAGAAAAGATTTATCTAAGGCTGAATATCAAAAGAAGAATAGTGATCCTATTGAAAATCAGTACTCAATGTTAAAAAATTTTCAAATTCCAAAGAAATTTTATTTTGAACTTTTAAAAGAATGTAAAAAAAATAATATAGAATTTTTATCCAGTGGTTTTGATATAGAAAGTATGAAATTTTTATTAACAAAAAATATCAAAAGAATTAAAATACCTTCAGGTGAGATCACAAATCTCCCATATTTAGAATTTATAAAGAATATAGATCTGCCTGTTATTTTATCAACTGGCATGTCTTCATTAAAAGAAATTAAGTCAGCAGTTGAAATATTAAATTGTGACAAACAAAAACTAACGCTACTTCACTGTAATTCTGAATATCCAACACCATATGAAGATGTTAACCTAAGAGCAATGTCTGAAATTGGCAAAATTTTTGATACTAGTTTTGGATATTCTGACCATAGTCTTGGTATTGAAGTACCAATTGCAGCAGTTTCATTAGGAGCCTCAATTATTGAAAAACACTTTACTCTTGATAGAGAGCTCTCAGGACCAGATCAATGTGTAAGTCTTGAACCAAATGAATTTAAAGATATGGTTCATAAAATAAGAAATATTGAAAAATCATTAGGAAATAAAAATAAAAAAGTAACACAAAGTGAGATTAAAAATAAAAATTTTGTAAGAAAATCTATAGTAGCAAAAACAGATATCAAACTAGGTGAGATATTTACAAATGAAAACCTATCTACTCTTAGACCAGGTTATGGAATATCACCAATGAACTGGTATGATTATTTAGGAAAAAAATCTAATCGAAATTATAAAAAAAATGATTTAATTAAGCCATGAAAAAAATTTGTGTAATCACAAGTTCAAGAGCTGATTATGGTTTATTAAAACCATTAATGATGAGTATGCAAAAGTCAAAAAAAATTCAATTATCTATTTTTGTAACTGGATCACATTTATCAAAAAAGCATGGTAATACAATAAATGAAATAATATCTGATGAATTTACAATAGATAAGAAAATAAAACTTCCAATAACTAATGATACTTCAGAAAAAATAACGAAGTGTTTGGGCTATGTGATAACTAAATTTGGATTGTTTTTTAGTAAAATGAAACCAGATGCAATTTTGATATTAGGAGATAGATATGAAATCCTTGGTGTTGCATGCTCTGCTATTATTAATAGAATTCCAATAATTCATATACATGGTGGTGAAAAAACTTTGGGCGCATATGATGATGCTTTTAGACACTCTATTTCTAAAATGTCTGTTTTACATTTCGTATCTCATTCAGCTTACAAAAAAAGATTAATCCAATTAGGAGAAAATTCACAACACATACACGTTGTAGGTGCATTAGGGATAGAAAGTATTAAGAAAATAAAAAAGGAATCAAAAAATAAACTACAAAAAGATCTTAAAATTAATTTTTGGAAAAAAAATTTATTAATTTCATTTCATCCTGTCACTTTAGAAAAAAATACATCAGCAAAATATATAGATGAGTTATTATTGGCTTTAATGAGCTTAAAAAATACTAATTTATTTTTTACAATGACTAATTCTGATAATGAGAGTGATATTATTAATTTCAAAATAAAATCATTTGTAAATAAAAATAAAAATGCTTTTTTCTTCAAGTCACTTGGATCTACAAAGTATATATCTCTTTTAGCTAAAGTTGATGCTGTTGTTGGTAATTCCTCAAGTGGTATAATTGAGGCTCCTTTTTTGAAAATACCTACACTAAATATTGGAAATCGTCAAAAGGGTCGAGAATTATCCAGTTCTATTATTTGTTGTTCCCCAACAAAAAATGATATTTTAAGAGGCATAAAAAAAATATATTCAGATATTTTCAAAAATAAAACAAAGAAATCTAAAAATCTTTATGGAAATGGAAATTCAAGTAAAAAAATATTAAAAATACTAGAAAATCCTAAAATCAATCTAAACATTAAGAAAGAATTTTATGATTTGCCAATATCTAAAATAAAAATTAAAAACTAGAAATAATTAATATGTGGAAAAAATCTATTTTAAAATTTAATAGCTCAATACAAGAAGCAATTCAAAATTTAAATTATTCATCGGCTAAAATTGTACTTGTTGTAGATAATGACGGTAAGCTAAAGGGAACTATAACAGATGGAGATATTAGAAGAGGGCTTTTAAAAAATTTAAAACTTAACGATTCTATTAATCATATTATAAATTTGAAACCTTTCTTTGCGGCTCCAGGTTTAAAAAAAGAAATTGTATTAAATTTAATGAAAAACAATAAAATTCAACAAATTCCTGTTGTAGATAATGATAATAAAATTGTAGGACTCTACTCATGGGATGAAATTAATAATCCAATTGATAGGGATAATTTAATGATAATAATGGCAGGTGGAAAAGGTACAAGGCTTTTGCCACACTCAAAAAAAATTTCCAAAACTATGTTAGAGGTTTCAGGCAAACCAATACTACAAAGAATTATTGAAAAGGCTAAATTTGATGGTTTTCGAAACTTTGTAATAGCAGTTAATCATTTAAGCTCAACTATAGAGAATCATTTTTTAGATGGAAAAAATTTTAATGTAAATATTGAATATATTCATGAAAAAGTTCCATTAGGTACAGCCGGAGCTTTGAGTTTAATTAAAACAAAACCAAAAAAAGATTTTATTGTAACAAATGGTGATGTGTTGGTTGATTTAAGATACTCAGAGATTTTAGACTTTCATAAAAACCTAAATTCGTATGCAACTATGGCTGTCAAGCCTCACGAAATTCAAAATCCATTTGGTGTTGTTGACATATTAGATACGGATATTATTAAAATAACAGAAAAACCTATTTATAAAAGTTACATAAATGCCGGTGTTTATGCCTTATCTCCAAAATCTTTAGAAGTATTAGATAAAAATATACTTTGTAATATGACAACTTTATTTGAAAAATTAAAAAAATTAGATAAACGTATTTCAGCTTTCCCTATACATGAATATTGGATTGATGTTGGAATTCCTGAAGATCTAAAAAAGGCAAATAATAAAGAGAGTTAAAATGGATATAATTAAGAAACCTCAACCTATTGATAAAAATAATTATATAAGCAATATTCTAAACCCTGAGGTTTTTTATGGATTACCAAATCAAGTAAAATTTTGTAAAAAATGTGTTATTTCTAATCAAAGACCAAACTCTGCTGTCGAATATAAACATACAAAGAAAACAAAGAAGCTTACAATTAATTTTGATGAAAACGGAATATGTGATGCATGTAATTATTCTGAAAAAAAAAATAATGAAATAAATTGGGTTGATCGCGAAAGAGAGCTTGTAGAATTATGTGATAAACATCGTAAATCCGATGGTTCTTATGATTGTATAGTTCCAGGATCAGGAGGGAAAGATAGTTTTTATGCCTCACATATTTTAAAGACTAAATATAACATGCATCCATTGACTGTTACGTGGTCTCCACACATATATACAGAGTGGGGATGGAAAAATTTTCATTCATGGATTAATGCTGGTCATGATAATTATTTAATGACTCCTAACGGAAGAATTCATAGGTTGCTGACAAGATTATCAACTGAGTTACTTTTTCACCCTTTTCAACCATTCATGTTTGGTCAAAAGTCTTTGGCTCCAAAAATGGCTATTTTATTTAATATACCACTAGTATTTTTTGGTGAGAATGAAGCAGAATATGGAAATCCAATTGGTGATACTATGTCATCACAGAGAGATTGGTCTTACTTTACATCGGATGATAAAACCAGCATTAGTCTTGGAGGAGTATCCATTTTAGATTTAGAAAATAAATTTGGAGTTAAAAAAAATGATTTGCAGCCGTATTTACCTCCAAATCCAAATCAAATTTCTGAAAGAAATATAGAAGTTCATTATCTTGGATATTATCATAAATGGCATCCTCAGTCTTGTTATTATTATGCTGTTGAAAATGGTGGTTTTGAAGCATCACCTGAGAGAACGCCAGGAACTTATTCAAAATATAACAGTATAGATGATAAGATTGATGACCTTCATTATTTTACAACAGGAATAAAATTCGGCTTAGGAAGAGCAAGCTATGATGCTGCTCAAGAAATTAGATCCGGAGATATTGACAGAAATGAGGGAATAGCACTAGTAAGAAGATTTGATCATGAATTTCCAAATCGATTTATAGACGAATTATACGAATATCTATCAATATCTAAAAAAGAATTTCCTGAAGCAAGTAAAATGTTTGAATGTCCAATTATGGATAGTGAATATTTTAAACTTTTAACTGATGAATTTAGATCACCTCACCTTTGGAAAATGAATGAAAATAACTGGGAATTAAGAAGTTTAATAAAATAGTTAATGCGTAATTTAAGACTTATAGCAAGGATGGATATCAAGGGTCCAAATTTGATTAAAGGTATACATCTTGAAGGATTAAGAGTTATTGGAGATCCAGCAGATTATGCAATAAATTATTATGAAAATGGAGCAGATGAAATTATATATATTGATATTGTTGCAAGCCTATATCAAAGAAGCAAACTCACAGAAATTGTAAAAAAAACAGTTAAAAATGTCTTTATTCCAATTACTGTTGGTGGGGGTATAAGAAATATAAGTGATGTAAGTGACTTATTAAATGCGGGTGCCGATAAAGTGGCTATAAATACCGCGGCAGTTAAAAATCCCAATTTAATTTATGAAGTAGCAAATAGGTACGGATCTCAATGTATGGTTTTAAATATTGAAGCAAAAAAAAACAAACACAATGGTTGGGAGGTATATACAGATTGCGGAAGAGAAAAGACTGGACTTAATGTAATTGAATGGGCAAAAAAAGCAATCTCAATGGGTGCTGGAGAAATACTTTTAACTTCGATTGATAACGAGGGAACGCAAAGGGGTTTTGATATAGAATTAATGCGGTCTGTAACTTCTAATAGTAATATACCCATAATTGCTAGTGGAGGAATGGGAAGTATGGCAGATTTATTTAATGTAGTTGATAAAGGAAATGTTGATGCAGTGGCGATCGCCCATTTATTACATTACAAAAAACTTGATTTAATAGACATTAGGAGTCAAGCTTTAGAAAAAAAATTAAAGGTTAGAATTTTTGAAAAATAAAATAACAATTATCGATTATGGTGTAGGGAACTTATTAAGTATAAGTAAAGCTATTGAAAAATGTGGTTTTGAATGTTTAATTACCTCAAATATTCAATTAATTGCTGATGCAACACATTTAATTCTTCCTGGTGTTGGTGCATTTAAGTATGCCATGAAAGAATTAAAAAAACGCAAATTAGATACCGCTTTAAAATTAGCAGTTAAAAAAAATGCAAAAGTTTTGGGTATTTGCTTAGGAATGCAACTTTTTTTTGAAAACAGTGAAGAATTTGGCTCAACAGAGGGACTTGGTTTTATTAAAGGCAATGTTATACCTGTTCCCGATAAAGATCTAAGTGGTAAAAATCAAAAAATACCAATAATTGGATGGTATGAAATGAATATAGTAAGAGATAATAATGCTGATTTGTTAATTTTTAATTCAAAAAAATCTAACTTCGTGTATTTTGTTCATTCTTTCATGGCAAAACTTAAAGATAAAAACAATATTATAGCTCACTATAATTATGGCGGTTATGAAATTCCAGCTATTATAAAAAAAAATAATATATATGGCTGTCAATTTCATCCTGAAAAAAGTGGAAATATTGGCATTGAAATTTTAAAAAAGTTTTGTGCTTTAAATTTCAAGTAATGAAATTTACTGCGTGTATTTTTGCTCGAGATGGCTCAAAAGGTCTTCCTGGTAAAAATATCAAATATTTTAATGGTAAGCCTTTAATTGGTTGGTCTATTTATCAAGCAAAAAAAACTAAATATATAAATAAAGTTATAGTTTCTACAGATTCTCAAGAAATAGCAAATGTTGCTATTGAATATGGTGCGGAAGTGCCTTTTTTGAGGCCAAAAAAATTAGCTACTGATAAAAGTCCTGAGTGGCACTCATGGAAGCATTTAGTCAACTATCTTAAAACAATAAATGAATTACCTGAAGCATTAGTGTCCGTTCCTGCTACCTCTCCTCTACGTAGCTATAATGATATAGAAAATTGTATTAATAAATATATTGAAGGAGGTTTTGACTCTATTGTAACTGGTACACAATCCAAGCGAAGTCCATATTTTAATATGGTTAAAAAAAACAAAGATGGTTCTTGTTCAATTTTAGATCGAAAATTTAACAAGACAATATACAACAGACAAACTGCACCTTTAACATATGACCTCGCTACGGTATGTTATGTAATTTCAACTAGCTTTATTCAAAATAATGATCAATTATTTAGTGGAAAGGTTGGATTAGTTGAAATTCCAGAAGAGAGAGCTATAGATATTGATAGTTTATGGGATTTTGAAGTAGCCAATTTAATTTATTTAAATTTAAAAAATGAAAATGAAAAAAAATAATATAAATACAAATTTTTTAAATAAAAAAATTTTTATTACTGGTGCGGCAGGAAATTTAGGATCAATGATGGCACTTAATTTTGCTGATTTAGGTGCAGATTTAATATTGGTAGATAATTCAAAATCAAAATTAGACAAATTAAAAAATAAATTATTAAAAAAAAAAATAAATTTTAATTTATTTTATTCGGATCTTGAAAAAGAAAGTGAAAGACTCTTATTAATAAATAGTGTTTATAAATTATATAATAGTTTGGATATTATTATTAACAATGCTGGATTTGTCGGTCAAAGCAAATTAGATGGATGGAATACAAAATTTGCAAATCAATCATTAAATACATGGAAAAGAGCTTTTGAAGTAAATCTTACTGCTCCATTTCACCTAGTTCAATCTTTTGAAAAATTGCTCAATAATTCAAAAAATCCCAGTATTATAAATATAAGCTCTATTTACGGAGAGTTAGGTCCTAAATGGCATCTATATGATGGTACAAAAATGGGTAATCCAGCAGCTTATGCCGCTTCAAAAGGCGGTCTTTTGCAATTTACCAGATGGTTAGCAATTACTCTTGCGCCAAAAATTAGAGTTAATGCTGTATGTTTAGGAGGAGTATTAAATAATCAGCCAAATATTTTTGTAAAAAAATATGAAAAAGAAGTTCCTCTTAATAGAATGGCAAATGATGAAGATCTAATGGGCACTATAATGTTATTAGCCTCAGATATGTCATTATATATTACTGGACAATCGGTTAAAGTTGATGGCGGATGGAGCTCTTGGTAAAATAAAATCTATTATTTTATTAGAAAATATTTAAGTATTAAATTCAAATGAACTTTTTTGTTATTTCAGGAATTTTTTTTTCTCAAATATTAAGCTTGCAATTATTAGTTTATCCTTTTGTAATACTATCGACATTATATTTTTTCTTTATTAAAAATTATAAATTTGATGTAAATATTTTATTTTCTATAATCTTATATTTAATTGTTTTAACTTATGCATATACTTCTCTTAGGTTACGTGATGCTTCATTAGATTATGTAATTCATTCACTTAGATTTTTTTTTGGAATAGGTATAGTTTTTTTCTTTTTTAAATTCTCAAATTTTGAAATAAATAAAAAACACATAATTTTATTAGTGTCTTTAATAATTTATGAGTCATTATCTATGACATTGTTTAAGTTCCCACCATTGTATTGGTATTTATCTATAAGTGACATACCATTTATGATGGAAAGAACTAGAATAGATATAATAAGTGGATATTCTTTTTATGCAGCATTAGGTCCTTCATTAAATTCTTCTATATCATCTGTAGTATCAGTAATAATTTTTTTTATTTTATTAAAAAATAATAATAAAATACTTATTAGTTTGGCTTTTATTTCAGTTTTTTTGTACACTTCTTTGAGTGGTTATATAGCTTTATTTATTTTACTTTTTTTTATTAATACCGAAAACATATCTTACAAAGTAAAAATATTTATATTTTTTGTAATTTTAGTTTTATTTATTTTTTCAAGTAGTAATTTTTTAGGTTTTAGTAACTTGGAAACTATAGTTATTATAATTAATGAAAAAATACAATCCATCTTATCTTTGAGTAGTTTTGATATTTTATTTGGAGTAGGTTTATCTAATTATACACCTGAAATGATTGGAGGAGATTTTATTATTTTATCATTTATTCAAAGTTTTGGCTTAATTCTTTTCTTTATTTTTTCTTTATGGTTAATTACTTCTTCTAGTAAAAAAAATTTGATTTTTGTATTGTTAGGTTTATTCATGAGTATTCATTATGGAGTAATTTTTTCTTTAACTGGTCAAGTTTTTTTTGCTGCATTAATGGCTAATAAGATCAATTTTAAAAAATGATTTTTTTACAAATGTATAATTAATGTCTATAGTTTTATATATAAATTTATGAAATTTTTTTTCAAAAATATAATTTTTTTTATAGTAAGACTTTATTATTATTTATTAAAAAATACTAAAATTTGGCTATTTATTAACAATACTTTTATTTATTTTTCAATGAATAATTACAAAAAAATAAATCATAATAATTGTTCGCTTAAATTTATAAATCCTACAGTTTTAATAAATTATAGAATTAAAACTTTTTCAATAAAAGAGCCTGAAACACTAGACTGGATAGATACTTTTAGTGACGACTCTATTCTATGGGACGTAGGTGCTAATATTGGTTTATATTCATGTTACGCGAGTAAAAAAAAAAATATGAAAGTTTTTGCCTTTGAGCCATCTGTTTTTAATTTGGAAATATTATCAAGAAATATATTTATAAATAATTTAAATGATAAAATATCAATATTGCCAATACCCTTAAATAACAAAAAAATGATTAATGATTTATCATTAACTTCTACTGAATTAGGAGGAGCCATGTCCACTTTTGCTCATAACTATGGACATGATGGTGAGGAAATAAATGCATTATTTAGATATAGAACAATTGGATTAAGCATGGATGATTGTATAAATTTCTTAAATATACCTCAACCTGATCATATAAAAATAGATGTTGATGGTATTGAGCATTTAATATTAGAAGGTGGGAAAAATGTAATTACTAATGTAAAAAGTATTTTGATTGAAGTTAACGATGATTTTAAGACTCAAAATGAACAAACAAATCACATTTTAACTTCATTAAATTTTAAACTACTGAATAAGACTCATGCTGAGCACTTTAACTTTTCAGACAGTTCTGAACAAACTACGTTTAATCAAATTTGGATTAATCAGAAAAGTAATTAAGTTATGCTCAAAGTAGGTATTGCTGGATATGGAATAGTAGGACAGAGAAGAGCTAAGTGTATTAAAAAAAATAAAAATTTCCTATTAACTGCTATATGTGACAAAAATCATAATTTTAAAAAACAAAAAAAAATTTTATATTTTAGAAATTTTAAGCAATTACTAAATGAAGACATT
>MDTG01359398.1_pt1 | contig 13610 bp, 15 predicted proteins | sample 811421 | NCBI WGS metagenome assembly MDTG01 (sample SAMN05326645, study PRJNA326480) | marine metagenome | isolation source: seawater | place: Pacific Ocean: South East | collected 2011 | reverse complement strand
GGCACCACAGAACGGACAATGCATGCAGGATTTCCCGAGCGGATAAAAAACGGCCTACATAGTACTCCTTTGTAGGCCGGGGATAAAATGTATCAGTTTGTTACCCGCGCCGCCGTTGGATGGCGACGCGGGCCGCGTCAGGCGGAGGCCTGCAACCAGCTGTCACGCAGCCGCCGCTTGGCCACCTTGCCGTTGTCATCGCGCGGCAGGCTGTCGACCACTTCAACCCGCTTGGGCACCTTGTAGCCGGCCATCTGCTCGCGGATAAACGCCTGCACCTGGCTACCACTGACCTGACCACCGGGGCTGGCCACCACAGCCATCAGCGACTCGCCGTACTCGGCGTCCGGCACCCCGAACACCGCGCAGTCGGTTACGCCCTGCAAGGTAATGAGCACATGCTCGATCTCCGCCGGGTAGATGTTCACGCCGCCGGAAATAACCATGTCCGATTGGCGGTCACAGACATACAGGTAGCCGTCGGCGTCCAGATAGCCGATGTCACCCACCGTGGCCAGATCATCCAGCCCGGCCTTGCTGCGCGCAGCGTCGTTATTCAGGTACGTGAAGTCCGGCACCATGGGCTGACGCACATAGATCACGCCCGGCTCGCCCACGCCGCATTCGCGGCCGTCTTCGCTGACAATGCGAATACGCGTATCGGCAATCGGCCGGCCCACGCTCCCCGGCTTGCGGCGGGCGGACTGCGGGTCCTGCAGGGTGACCATGCCGGTCTCGCTGGAAGCGTAGGTTTCAAAGATCACATCACCCCACCAGTCGAGCATCGCCTGTTTGACTTCCGGGGCGCAGGGCGCGCCGGTGGAGGCGACAAAACGCACGGACGACAGATCGTATTTGGCCCGCACCTCTGCCGGCAGGCGCAGCAGGCGCACGTACATGATCGGCACCAGGTAGACCCCCTCGATGCGATGCTCGGCGATCAGCGCCAGCGTCTGCTCGGCATCAAAGCGCGGCATCAGCACCAGCATCTCGGCCTGCTGAATCGCCTGCTGGGTGAAGGAGGTTGGCGCGCTGTGGTACAGCGGCGCAGTCACCATGGCGCGCACCCCGGGCGTGATCCCCCAGGCGATGCGGCACAGCTCGCGCATGCCCTCGGCCATCTGCGCACGCAGCTCCGGCGGCGGCGCCAGACGCACAACGCCCTTGGGCCGCCCGGTGGTACCCGAGGTGTAGGCCATATGAGCGCGTGGCGTGCGCTCGGGGCCGTCATAGGGCGTCTGCTGCGCCAGCCAGCGCTCGTAGTCACGGGCGTCATCAGCGCCAGCACCGACTACCAGCACCTCCACCCCTGCCGGTACTGCATCACCCAGGGTGGCCAGCAGGTCGGCCTCGACGATCAGCACCTTGGCCGCCGAATCGTTCAGCAGATACGCCACCTCGTCGGCCTTGAAGTGCCAGTTGATCGGGCAGTAAAAGCAGCCGGCGCTCTGGCAGCTCTGAATGGCATCGATAAATGCCGGGCCGTTGCGCAGCATCACGGCAAGCACATCGCCGTCTTCCACGCCCAAACGCGCCAGGCCACCGGCCAGCCGCAGCGCGCGGTCGGCCACCTCATCACCGCTGCGGCGCAGATCGCCGCAGATGAGTTCAGCAGTCATCAGCGTGCTCCAAAGGGCTGGGTAATGCGCGCCATGCGCTCCTGCGCCTCGTGGTACTCGCGCTCCAGCTGGGCCACCGCCTCGGCGGCGGAGGTCACCTTGCCAATGCTGCCAACGCCCTGCCCTGCGCCCCAGATGTCGCGCCAGGCCTTGCTCTTGCTGCTGCCGCCAGAGCCGAACTTCATGCTGCTCTTGTCACCCTCGGGCAGATCGTTCGGGTCCATGCCGGCATTGACGATGCTGGGCTTGAGGTAATTGCCGTGCACCCCGGTAAACAGGTTGCTGTAAACGATATCGTCGGCAGTGGTATCGACCAGCATCTGCTTGTAGGCCGGATCGGCGTTGGCTTCGTGGGTGGCGATAAAGCGCGTGCCCATATAGGCCAGGTCGGCGCCCATGGCCTGCGCGGCGAGAATCTGCTCGCCCTTGGCAATGGAGCCAGACAGGATGATCGGGCCGTCATAAAAGGCGCGGATTTCCGATACCAGCGCGAAGGGGCTGAGCTGACCGGCGTGACCACCAGCGCCAGCACAGACCAGAATCAAGCCATCAACGCCGGCCTCGATGGCCTTTTTGGCGTGTTTGACGTTGATCACGTCGTGGAACACCAGACCGCCGTAGCTGTGGATCGGGCCAACCACTTCATTGGGCGCACGCAGGCTGGTGATGACGATCGGCACCTTATACTTCACGCACAGTTCAACGTCATGTTGCAGGCGGTCATTGCTGCCGTGCACGATCTGGTTGACCGCAAAGGGCGCCACCTTGGCCTCGGGGTTGGCCGCCTGGTAGTCGGCCAGCTCGGTGGTGATGCGCTGCAGCCATTCGTCCAGCACCTCGGCCGGGCGGGCATTGAGCGCCGGAAAGGAACCGACGACCCCGGCCTTGCATTGGGCAATGACCAGATCCGGGTTGGAGATGATAAACAGCGGGGAACAGATGCCCGGCAGGCTCAGATTGCCTTGCAGAACGGCGGGCAGACTCATGCGTGCGCTCCTTTGGTGTTGTGATTGTTCCCGGACTATAAAAGCCCGCACGCTGCTCTACAATGTCCGCACTCAAGCCCAAACTGTTTACTGATAGGCAACAATATGGACATCAAGACCCTGCAGCACTTCAGCGCCATCGTCGAGGCCGGCAGCATGAGTGGCGCGGCGCGGCGCCTGGGCACATCACGCTCCCACGTCAGTCGGCGGCTGAAGGCGCTGGAGCAGGACCTTGAGGTTCAGCTGCTGCGACGCACCACCCGCCGCATCGAGCCAACCCAGATCGGCTGGGCCATGTACGAACACGCTGCGCGCATCAGTCAGGAGCTGAGCGCGCTGCAATCCACCGTCGACAACCTGGGCCGCAACCTGCGTGGCCACCTGCGCCTGAGCGTGCCCTCGGCCCTGGGCCAGCAGGTACTGGGTCCGCTGTTGCTGGAGTTTGCCGAGGCCTACCCGGACGTCAGCCTGCAACTGACCTTCAGCAACCGCATCTTTGACCTGGTGGCCGAAGAGATCGACCTGGCTATCCGCGTCACCAATACCCCGCCCGACACGCTGGTCGCGCGCGACCTGGGGCCCATCGACTGGGTGCTGTGCGCCAGCCCGACCTACCTGCAGCGCGTCGGCGCGCCGCAGCAGCCGGAAGACCTGCTGCGCTGCGCCATGGTCAGCGTCAAAGTAAGCGACCAGCGCCTGCCGCTGGAGCTGTCAGACGGCAAACACAAGCAGGTGCTGACCCTGCGCCCGCGCCTGCAGACCGAAGACATGCTGTTTCTGCGCCGCGCGGCCGAGCAGGGTCTGGGCTGCGCCCTGCTGCCCTACTACGCCGTGCGTGAGGAGCTGGACAGCGGCAAGCTGCAGGCCGTGCTGCCGCAGTACCGCGCTCGGGTGGATGCCTGGGGCGACCACCTGTACCTGCTGACCGCGCCCAACCTCTACCCCACGCTGGCAACCCGCGCGCTGATCGAGTTTCTGCGTAGCCGCCTGGCGGACATTCCGCTGACGCCCAGGCAGCCGCTTGCCGCTACAATGCCCTCCTGACCAGGAGCCTTGCCATGACGCTGCAGACACTCACCGACGCCCTCCATCAGGTCCTGCCCGATGCCGAGTTGACGCCCACCCGGGTGCCCGGCCTGCCCGAGCTGGAACTCTGGCTGCTGGACCCGGCCAACCTGGACCGCGCCTTTGCCGCCGACGAAACCCGGCGCCTGCTGGAACACCCGCCCTACTGGGGCTTCTGCTGGGGCAGCGGGCTGGCCCTGGCCCGCTGGGTACTGGATAACCCTGCCGAAGTGCGCGGCAAGCGTGTGCTGGACTTTGGCGCAGGCTCTGGCGTGGTTGCCCTGGCCTGCCGCATGGCCGGCGCCAGCGAGGTCATCGCCTGCGATCTGGACGCCCCGGCCCTGCAGGCCTGCGCGCTGAATGCACGGCTCAACGACATGCGCATTACCCTGTCAGACGACTACTTTGCCGTCAGCGGCGAGATTGATCTGCTGATCGCCGCCGACGTGCTCTACGATGTCGACAACCGCCCGTTGCTGGATCACTTTGCCGGCCGCGCCAGGCAGGTGCTGATCGCCGACTCACGGGTTCGCGATCTGGTGCACCCACGCTATCAGCGCAGCGCCATCCTGCCGGGACAGACCTGGCCGGACCTGGGCGAGCCACTGGAGTTTCGCGACGTCAGCCTCTACAGGCTTGACCCCGGCGCCAGCGCCCCCATATAAAACAGTCCCCCACACACGCTGCGGAATCGCCTTATGTCCTCGCCCTACCTGTTTGACGCCACCACCGATACCTTCGACCGCTATGTGCTCGAGAACTCCTTCCACAAGCCGGTACTGGTGGATTTCTGGGCCGACTGGTGCGCGCCCTGCAAGGCCTTGTTCCCGGTGCTGGAAAAGATCGTCGACAGCTACCAGGGCGAACTGCTGCTGGCCAAGGTCAATTGCGATACCGAGGTGGGCCTGACCGAACGCTTTGGCATTCGCAGCCTGCCCACCGTGGTGCTGTTCAAGGACGGTCAGCCGGTGGAAGGTTTTGCCGGCGTGCAACCGGAAACCGCCATCCGCGAGCTGCTGGCCCCGCACGTTGCCGAACCGCAGCCCGAGGAAGAAGCCGAGCCGGAAGCGGACCTGGCGACCCAGGCCCAAGCCCTGATCGACGCCGGCCAGCCGCAGGAGGCAATCGCCCTGTTGCAGCCAGCGCTGCAGGCTGAGACCGACGAAGCCCTGCTCCTGCTACTGGCCCGTGCCCTGCTGGCCGACGGCCAACTCGATGACGCCGACAGGGTCATCAACGCCGTACAACAGAAAGACAGCCACAAGCAGACGCTGAGCGCGCTCAAGGCGCAGCTCAGCTTTGCACGTCAGACCACCGACTTTGCGCCGCGTGACACCCTGCAGGCGCGCCTTGACGCCGATGCAAACGACAGCGAGGCCCGCTATCAGTTGGCCCTGCTGGATCTGACCGCCGGCGCCAGCGAGCCGGCACTGGCCGCCCTGCTTGACCTGCTGCAACGCGACCGCAGCTGGGGTGACGGCGCCGCGCAGAAAACCCTGCTGCAGGTTTTCGACGTGCTGGGCGGCGACCACCCGCTCACCGTGCAGTACCGCCGCAAGCTGTACCAGACGCTCTACTGATCAGCACTTCCTTGATGTAGCGCCCCGCAAGGGGCGCGGCAGCCGAGGTGGTAAATACAGGGTTGCCATACAGCAAAAATGAAATAAGATAACATTTTCTTATTTCAGCCGGAGTCTTGTCATGCGCCGCACCCTGCTCGCCCTCAGCCTTGCCCTGCCTTTCAGCCAGCCCCTGCTCGCCGATGACCACGACCACCACCAGCACGGCAGCCTGGATGCCCATGAGCATGGCGTTGCCAGCCTGAATCTGGTGGTCGACGGCAGTCAGGTCAGCCTGGAGCTGGATAGCCCGGCCGCCAACCTGGTTGGCTTTGAGTACCAGCCCAGTACAGACGAAGACCGCGCGACCGTTGCCCGCGTCAAGGCAGCGCTGGAGCAGGCCGATGGCCTATTCACCCTGACGGCCGCCGCCGACTGCCAGCTGCAGCAGGTTGAGCTGGACAGCCCGCTGTTTGCCGCGCATGACCATGAAGAGCATGAGCACGAGCACGAGCACGAGCACGAGCACGAAGATCATGACCATGACCATGACCATGACGAGCATGATCACCATGATGCAGATGAGCACGCGCACGACGAACACGAACACGAACACGGCGAGCATGCGGACATCGAAGGCCGCTTTGATTACGTCTGTGCCGCCCCCGAGCAACTTGAAGCCCTGACCCTGCCGTTGTTCAATGACTTCCCGGCGATGCAGCGCATTCAGGTGCAGGCCATCACCGCCAGCGGCCAGCACGGCGCTGTGCTGACCGCCGACCAACCCACCTTGCCACTGGACTGAATCAAGCGATGACTACACCACTGCTGCAGGTCACCGACCTGCAGTTTGCCTGGCCGGGCCAGCCCGTACTGCTGGATATACCGGCCTTCAGCCTTCAGGCAGGCGAGCGCCTGTTTCTCAAGGGGCCGTCCGGCAGCGGCAAGACCACCCTGCTGGGCCTGCTCGGCGGCGTGCACCAGCCACAGCAGGGCGCCATCAGCCTGCTGGGTCAGTCACTGCGGCAGCTGTCTTCGCTGCGTCGAGACCGCTTTCGGGCCGACCACACCGGCTACCTGTTCCAGCAGTTCAACCTGCTGCCCTACCTCTCGGTGCTGGACAACGTCACCCTGCCCTGTCGCTTCTCCGCCCTGCGGCGTGAACGCGCCCTGCGCCAGCAGCCGACTCTGGATACCGCCGCCGAACACCTGCTGCGCGAGCTGGGCCTGAGCGACGCCACCCTGCATCAGCGCAGCGCCGGTGCCTTGTCGATCGGCCAGCAGCAGCGGGTAGCCGCCGCCCGTGCGCTGATCGGCAGCCCCGAGCTGGTGATCGCCGACGAACCCACTTCGGCGCTGGATGCCGACAGCCGTGACGCCTTTCTCAAGCTGCTGTTCGATGAGTGCGAGCAGATGGGCAGCAGCCTGCTGTTTGTCAGCCACGACACCAGCCTGGCAACCCGCTTTGATCGCGCCCTGTCACTGGCCGAGCTCAACCGCGCCAGCAAGCCGGAGACACTCTGATGTACCTGTTGCGTCTTGCCCTGCAAAGCCTGGCCAACCGCCGCTTTTCTGCCCTGCTGACGGTGATCGCCATCGCCCTGAGCGTCACCCTGCTGCTGTCGGTCGAGCGCGTGCGTACCGAGGCCCGCGCCAGCTTTGCCAGCACGGTCAGCGGCACCGACCTGATCGTCGGCGCCCGTTCCGGGTCGGTTCAGCTGCTGCTGTATTCGGTGTTCCGCATCGGCAATGCCACCAACAACATTCGCTGGGACAGCTTTGAGCAGATCAGCAGTCAGCCCCAGGTCAAATGGGCCATCCCGCTGTCACTGGGCGACTCGCACCGCGGTTTCCGGGTGCTGGGGACCAATCAGGCCTATTTCGAGCACTACCGTTTTGGCCGCGACCAGGCGCTGCAACTCAGTGAAGGGCAGCCCTTCTCGGACCTGTACGATGCCGTACTGGGGGCCGACATCGCCCGCGAGCTGGGTTACCAGCTGGGCACCGAGCTGGTTTTGGCCCACGGCGCCGGCTCGGTCAGCTTCGTCAAACATGCGGACAAGCCCTTCCACGTTGTTGGCATCCTCGCCAAAACCGGTACGCCGGTAGACCGCACCATCCATATCAGTCTGGAAGGTATGGAAGCGCTGCATGTGGACTGGCAACAGGGCATGCCGGCACGAGGCGCCGGCCAGGTCAGCGCCGAACAGGCGCGTCAGCTGGACCTGACACCGACCGCCATTACCGCCTTCATGCTGGGGCTGGAGCGGCGTATCGACACCTTTACGCTACAGCGAAAAATCAATGAATTCAGTGGCGAACCGCTGCTGGCCATCCTGCCCGGCGTTGCCCTGCAGGAGCTGTGGAGCCTGTTAAGCGTGGCCGAAAAGGCGCTGCTGCTGGTCTCGGTCTTCGTGGTACTGACCGGGCTGGTCGGCATGCTGACGGCGATTCTCAGCGGCCTGAATGAGCGCCGCCGGGAGATGGCCGTGCTGCGCTCAGTGGGTGCCCGGCCGCTGCATATTTTCAGCCTGCTGGTGCTGGAAGCCGTCAGTCTGACACTGGCCGGCATCGCCCTGGGTCTGGCCCTGCTGTATGCTGGCATAGCCGCTGCCAAGCCCTGGCTGGAGCAGCAGTATGGCTTGTTCCTGCCGCTCGCCTGGCCAACGCCGAGTGAGCTGAAGCTGTTGGCCGCCATACTCGCAGCCAGTCTGCTGATGGGCTGCATCCCGGCCTGGCGTGCCTATCGACAGGCGCTGCTGGACGGCCTGTCCATTCGCCTGTAAGTGACCGTCGAGACTATCAATGCGCCTGACTCATCTGCTACCCCTGACCCTTGGCCTGCTGCTGACCCTGCCGGCCTGGGCTGCCCGCGAACTCAGCTGGGATGATCTGGTGCCCGCGGGCACCGGCCATCTGTACGGCATGCCACCTGCACAGCACGACGGACTGACGTCCGAAGGGCAGGCCAGCAGCAACCCGCTGGTGCAGAGCATGACCAACGCACCGACTGTCGCCGAACTTGATGGCGAGAACGTCAAGCTACCCGGCTACATCGTGCCGCTGAGCGTAGATCCAAACCAGCGGGTTACCGAGTTCCTGCTGGTGCCCTATTTCGGCGCCTGCATCCATGTACCGCCGCCGCCATCCAACCAGATCGTGCTGGTCAACAGCGAGATTGGCGTTGCGCTGGAAGCCACCTACGTCCCCTACTGGATCAGCGGGATCATGCACGTGGAGCAAAGCAGCAGCGAGCTGGCCAGCGCCGGCTACCGCCTGGAAGCGCAGGAAATCGAAGAGTTCAGCTACTAGGCGCTGAGCCGGTTTCAGACCTGGATAGCGCCGCCTCGGCGGCCTGCTGCAAGCTTTGCAACTGGCGGCGCTGACTGGCGTTAGCCGGCTGCACCGCCTGCAAGGTGGCCAGCGCAGCCTGCCACTGACGCTGCCGGTATTGCAGCCACGCCAGCTGCAAGCGATCCGTGCTGTTGCCGCTGCGTGCCACCCGCTCCCAGGCAGCCAGGGCACGCTCGTAATCACGCGCGCTTTGCCACAGATAGGCAAGACGGCGCAGGCGATCAGCGCTACTGCTCAGCAGCCCCTCATCCAGCAGCGCCTGCATCAGGCGCGCCGCCTGCCAGGGGGCGCCACTGTGCGCGTGCAGGGCGATCAGGTTTTCCAGATCAGTCGTTTCCAGTTCAATCCCGGCCTCGCGCGCCAGGCGCAGGGTCGCCGCAGCCGCGACCTGCTCGCCGGCCAGACTCTGCATACTCGCCAGCTGACGCCAGTTATCGGCGCTCTCCGGCTCACGCTGCAACAGCGCCTGCTGCCAGCGCACCGCCTGATCGAAGCGTTCCAACTCGTAGTTCATGCCCACCAGCAGGCGGTACCAGATGTCATCGGCAGCCGGGTTCTCGCGCACCACCTGCTCGGCCAGCGGAATGGCCTTGCGGAATTGCCCCAACTGGCGGTAAGCCTGCACCAACAGCTGACGATTGTTATCGGAACGCGGCAAGGCTTCCAGCTCCTTGACCGCCTCGGGGTAGCGCTGCTCCTGCATCAGCAGGCGAGCCAGATTTTGCCGGTCCTGCAAGGCGGCGGCATCTTCCAGCTGCTGCTGAGCCAGCGCCTCGCGCAGCCAGTCGATCGCTTGGGTATTACGCTGGTTGGCGATGGCAATGTAGGCCAACCGCTGGGTAACCAGCGCGCGCTCCAGGCTCCCGTTGCCCGCCTGCGGCAGGGCCGCCTCCAGCAGTTGTCGTGCCTTGCTCAGATCACCTGTAGCTTCTGCCTCGGTGGCGCCCTGAATGGCAACGTACACCTCAGCGTCGATCTCCTGGGCCAGCGCCGGGGCGCTCAGCAGGCACAGCAACACTAACCAGCGCAGCATCAGCGGCGGCCCTCCAGACGGAAGTTCATGGTCTTGCTTACCTCGCGCGATACCGCCACACCATTCTCCCGGCGCGGTGCAAAGCGCCAGCGGCTGACCGCGCGACGCGCCGCACGATCGAACACGCCGGGCGGCTCGGCGCTGAGTATGCGGATGTTCTCGACCCGCCCATCGGCGTTGACGGTGAACTGCAGGGTTACCTGCCCCTCGATACCGGCCGCCTGTGCCCGGCGCGGATACTCGGGCGGAATATCCACCAGCGGGGTGACTTCCTCGGCATCACCCGGCGGCGGTGCACTGGCCGGCGCCGGCGGGCTGGGCGCGGGTGCTGGCTGAGCAGCTGCCTGCAGCGGCGGCAACGCCGGCGCCGCGCCCATATCAATGCGGGTATTGAGTTGCGGCACCTGGATATTAAGATCCAGCGCCGGAACCTGCGGGCTTACCTGGGGCTGCGGTGCGACCTCGGGCGGCTGTTCCGGCGGGGTCGGGCGCTCCGGCGGCTGCAAGGGGTCTGCCGGCTCGCTGCTGCTCTCCTGCACGCTGCGGGCGACGCCCACGCGCAGCAGCTCCGACGGCTCCGAGGGCGGGTCATTCGGTGGCATGATCAGCGCCAGCATCAACCCGAACAACAGCAGCGCGACCAGCAGCGCGCCGATGAAACTGCCCAGCAGTCGCATCAGGGCCCCGCCGTCGCAGCCAGGGCAACATCCTCGACCCTGGCCAGCCGCGCCTGATCCATCACGCGGATCACCAGCCCGGTACGTGCATCGGTATCGGCCTGCACCACCACCGTGCTGTCGGGCTGATCAACGCGCATGCGCTCCACCGCCGCCCGCACGGCGCGAATATCCACCGGCTTGTGATCCATCCAGATCTCGCCGTCGGCGCTGACCGCAATCAGGATGGTGCCCTTGGGCTTGTCGACAGCACTGTCGGCCGACGGCCGCTCGATATCGATCCCGGTTTCCTTGACGAAGGAGCTGGTGACAATAAAGAAGATCAGCATGATGAAGACGATATCCAGCATCGGCGTAAGGTCGATACCGGCCTCGTCATCGGCGTTGGCGTGATGCCTGCGCATGCGCATCGCAATTTCTCCTAATCGTACTGCAGGCGGTCGGACAACCGCTGCAGCGCTCGCCGCGACTGTTGATCGAGTCGCGCCAGACAAAACAGGCCACTGATGGCGATCACCATGCCGGCCATGGTCGGCACCGTGGCACGGGACACGCCCGCCGCCATCGCACGCGGGTTGCCGTTGCCGCTGAGGGCCATCACATCAAATACCTGGATCATGCCGCTGACCGTGCCCAGCAGCCCCAGCAGCGGGCACAGCGCGATCAGCACCCGTACCATCGGCAGATAACGGTTGAGCTGTGCCTGCGCCTGCGCCAGCCAGGCGGTGCGGATATGCCGGGCGGCAGCGCTGCGTCGCTCACCGCGCGCCTGCCAACCGTTGCAATAGCCTTCGGCGCGGCGCGGAAACACCAGCGACAGGTACCACAGTCGCTCCAGCATCAGCGTCCACAGCAGCACGGTGGCGCCAAGAATGGTCCACAGCACCCAGCCGCCGCTATCGAGAAAGTCCGGCAGCCGCCACAGGACCTCAGTCACTGCGCCGCTCCCCGCCAAGGTGCAGGGCAATCAGCCCGGCACTCTGCTGCTCCAGCAACTGGATCAACGCCTTGCTGCGCGCCGCGACCAGGCTGTGCAGGAACAACAGCGGAATAGCCGCGACCAGCCCCAGCACCGTGGTGACCAGCGCCTGCGAGATGCCATCGGCCATCATTTTCGGGTCACCGGTGCCGTACTGGGTAATCGCCTGGAAGGTCGCGATCATGCCGGTCACGGTACCCAGCAGGCCGAGCAGCGGCGCCACTGCGGCCAGCAGCTTGATCAGCCCCTGCCAGCGCTCCAGCGCAGGGGTTTCGCGCAGGATGGCCTCGTCCAGCTTGAGCTCCAGCGTGTCCAGCTCCTCCAGCCGCGGACGGCTGCCAATAACGCTCAGCACGCGGCCCAGCGGGTTGCTGTCAGCCAGTTGGTCCAGGTCCGCAATCTGTCGATCAACCCGGCGCTGTACGAGCTGCAGCCAAGCCAGCCGCGCCAGCGCCAGCACAATACCCAGCGCGCCCAAGGCGACAATGACGTAGCCAACGATGCCGCCCTGGGACAGGCGCGTCAGCAGGTCCGGGGTGCGCTGCAGTTGCTCGATTACCTGGCCCCGCGCCGGGTCGATGGCGATCTCCGCCACCGCATCGCGTGGCGCCATAAAGTCGGCCAGCAAACCCACGCCATCGGGCTGACGTGCCGCCACCTGCAACGCCTGGCTGTCGGCCTGATAAAGCAGATACTCATCGCCGGAAACCGCAACAAAAGGCCCGACGGCAACAACCTGCTGCGCCTGCTGGCTACCCTCACGGTCGATCAGCGGCGCGCTAAAGCGTGCCACCTCACCGCTGGCGTTCATGTCCTGCTGCAGCCGATACCAGAATTGCTCCAGCACCTCGACACTCGGAATACGGCTGCTTTGCGCCAGGGCTTCCAACTCGCCCTGGCGTTCCGGGTAGCGGGCGTTGAGCAGGGAATCCTGCCATTGACTGAGGGTGTCGCCAGCGCCCTGACGTACCACGCCGAACAGCTCACCCAGGTTGCCGCTGCGCTCGGTCAGTTCCTGACGCAACTGCGTCAGCTCTTCGCTCTGTGCCTTGAAGCGCGCATCCAGCTCATCGGCACGCGCCTGCGCACTTGCCAGCTCGGCCAGCGCCTGGGAGAGGCGCGCTTGCTGCTGGTTGCGCTCGCGCAGGAAGGTTTGCTCGCGCTCACGCATGGCGGCCTGCTCGGCGCTGCGGGTTTCGCGGATCTGCTCCAGTAGCGCCTGCTTATCGAGGGACTGCGCCTGCACCAACGGCGCCAGACAACAAAGCATCAGCATCCAGGAAAGTCTTTTCATTGGGCGACCTCCGCGCTGACAGCCGGCATGGGCAAACGCAACAACTGCGGCGACTGCTCGTTGCGGGCGATGGCGATGCCGTTGCTGAGGGCTCGCCGGTAACTGGCTGGCAATACCTGCCAGCGACCAGCGGCGGTGTCCCAGTAGCCCTGCTCCTGACCATCAAGGCTTTGATAAAAGAGCATCAGACGGCCGATGCGCAAAAACTCGACCACCCGCTCCTGCTCGCCAGCGGGCAACTGGCCGCGCCAAGCCTCCAGCGTGCGGCCATAGTCGCTTTCGATCTGGTAGGCCTCCAGTACGCGCCGGTAGAGTTCGGCCACGCTGATCTCGGGGTCAATCAGCAAATCCTGCAGGCGGGCAATACGGTCTTCGCGCTCATCCAGCAGAAACGGCATGTCCAGCGCGACAAAGGCCTCAAGCGACTCGATCATCCGGCGGATCAGCGGCAGCATCTCGCGCTGGGTATCGGCCAGGCTGTCGATCTGCTGCTGCAGGCTGGTCAGCTCCTGTGCCTGCGCCTCCACCATCAACTGCAGGCGCTCGCTGTAGTCATTCAGCGCCAGCGCCTGATCCTGAGCCTGGGTGTACTCCTCAAGCGCCGCCCGGGCAGCATCGTCAAGGTTGTCGATGCGCTGCTGCGTGGCAACCGCCTCGGCGGTGAGTTCACGACTTTCCTGCTGCGCCTGCTGCAACGCCTGCTGCGCCTGCTGCGCCTGCACGCTGAGCGGCGCGGCAAGCAGTGCGACCAGCCAAACTGCTTTCATTCGCTGTTCCCCCGGCGAAGGCTGGCCTGACCAGCCCGTCAAAAAGAGAATGATTATCATCTTTGCACTAGAGTGTCTGCAACCGCGCTCTTGAACGGGGGTGTGGCAGCCTGCCGCACCCACCCGTGCCCGGCACTTGCTCCAGATCAATAGTCCGATCCAGAGCAGGCCGTAGAGTAGCAACTGTCCAACACATTAGGAGACTGAACATGTCCGCTTTTGCATCCCGCCTCGGCCTCGCAGCGCTCTTCGCCCCCGTCCTGCTGGCCGTTTCGGT
>MDTG01372416.1_pt1 | contig 13613 bp, 15 predicted proteins | sample 811421 | NCBI WGS metagenome assembly MDTG01 (sample SAMN05326645, study PRJNA326480) | marine metagenome | isolation source: seawater | place: Pacific Ocean: South East | collected 2011 | reverse complement strand
TTGGAAATTACTGTGGTGGCTTAACCGGGAATAAATATGAAAATACCTAACGTTACAATTCAACAACTATTAGAAGCTGGTGTCCACTTAGGGCATAAAACCTTAAGATGGAACCCAAAAATGAAGAAATATATTTTTGGCAAAAGAGACTCAATCCATATATTAGACCTAACCCAAACACTTGAGTTAACAAAAATAGCTCTAGAACAAGTCTATAATACAATTACACATAATGGAAAAATTTTATTTGTATCAACTAAAAAACAAGCATCAGAGGCAATTGCTGAAGTTGCTAAGGAGACAGATCAATATTTTGTGAATTATAGATGGCTTGGGGGAATGCTAACTAATTGGGGAACGATATCTAATTCGATTAAAAAATTAAAAAAATTAGAGACAGACTTGGTTGCTGAAAATAGAGGCTTTACAAAAAAAGAACTTTTAAAAATGAGCGTTAAGAAAGATAAACTCCAAAGATCTTTAGGTGGAATTGCTGAAATGAAAAAAATTCCAGATTTAGTCTTCATAATTGATACCAATTATGAATCTTTGGCAATTGCAGAGTCAGTTAAACTTGGAATACCTATAGTTGCAATTTTAGATAGTAACTCCAATCCTGATAATATTGATTATCCTATTCCTGGAAATGATGATGCGCGAAGAGCAATTGATTTATATTGTAATTTAATTAAAGAGACAATTAATAATGCTAAGAACTCAGTAGCAACATCTGAACCAAAAAAAGAACTCGTAAAAGATAATAAAGAAAAAAATGAAAATAAAACTGTAGCAGAAATTGATAGAGATAAATTAGAAAAAAAGTTTTCAAAAAAAAACGAGGAGATATTAAATTAAGATGAGTGATATTGAAAAAGTTAAAAAATTACGAGAAGCAACTGGTGCTGGATTCAAGGATTGCAATCTTGCTATTAAAGAGTCTAGTGGTGATTTAAATAAAGCTATTGAAATATTGAGAGTTAAAGGTATTTCAAAAGCATCAAAAAAAATGTCAAGAGATGCAAAAGAAGGTGTAGTTGCTGTTAGTGGAGATCAAAATAAAACTTCAATTATAGAGGTAAATTGTGAAACAGATTTTGTTGCAAAAAATGAGGATTTTACAAATTTTGTAAAAGAGTTAAGTGAAATAAATAACGAAAAAAATTCTAATATTGATGAACTTAAAATAGCAAAAATGAAAAATGGTGAAACAGTTGAATCTAATATAGTAGCATTAATTGCTAAAATTGGAGAAAAAATTACTATAGGGAAAATTAAGACCATTGAAAATCCGGGAACTATTAATAATTATTACCTCCATACAGTTGTAAAAGAAAATATTGGAAAATTAGCTGTCGTTGTATCTTTAGAAACAAAAGACAATTCTGATATTGTAAAAACTTTTGGAAAACAATTATCAATGCATATAGCAGCTTCTAATCCTTTGGCTTTAGAGTCAGGATTAATTGACCAATCCATAATTGATAAGGAACAAGAGCTTGTTTCCGAGGAATTAAAAAATTCTGGAAAACCAGATGATATTGCAAAAAAAATAAGTATGGGTAAGATGAGTAAATTCAAGGAGGAAAATGCTCTTTTATCTCAAGCGTGGGTTATGGAACCAAAAAAGAAAGTTCAAGAAATCTTAAAGGAACTTTCAATTGCTGATTTAAAAATTAAAGAGTTTTTTAGACTAAAAATTGGAGAATAAATGTTCGATGAAAAATCTTACAGTTTAAAAATGGATAAAACTATAGAGGTTTTATCCAAAGAGCTTACATCACTTAGAACAGGTAGGGCTAATGCTGCAATGCTTGATTTAATTAAAGTAGATGTATACGGACAACAAATGCCAATTAATCAAGTAGGAAGTATAACCACTCCAGAGGCTCGTATGATAAATATTCAAGTTTGGGATGTTAACAATGTATCACTTGTGGACGCTGCAATACAAAAATCAGATTTAGGATTGAACCCTCAAATAGATGGGCAATTAATTAGATTACCAATTCCAGAACTTAATGAGGAAAGAAGAAATGAATTAAAGAAAATCATTAAATCAATTGGTGAAAAATGTAAAGTTTCAATTAGAAATATACGAAGAGAGGCAAATGAAGAGCTAAAAAAACTTCTTAAAGATAAAGAAATCGGTGAAGATGAGGAAAAAACATCAGAAAAAAATGTACAAACAATTACTGACAATCATATAAAGACTGTGGATGAAAAAATATCGTCAAAAGAAACAGAAATAATGACCATATGAACCCATTAAAACATGTGGCCATTATAATGGATGGTAACGGGAGATGGGGATTAAAATATAAAAAATCAAGAAATGCTGGCCATAAGGCCGGACTGAATACAGTAAATAAGATTATCAAAGAGACAATAAAACAAAAAGTCCAATTTCTAACATTATATGCTTTTTCAACAGAAAACTGGAGAAGACCTCAAAAAGAAATAAGTTACCTATTTAAATTATTAGAAAATTTTTTAATTGATAGATTAGATGAATTGAATAAGCAAAATATTAAACTTAAAGTAATTGGAATTAAAAATTTTTCAAAAAAACTCAATAATCTCTTAATTTTGTCTGAAAAAAAAACATTTAAAAATAATAAACTTCAAATTAATTTAGCTTTAAATTATGGCTCTAAATATGAATTGATAAATGCATTTAAAAATTTACAAAAAAATAAAGAAAAAATAAATGAGAAAAACTTAAAAAAATATTTACTTACCAAAAATATTCCGGATCCAGATATATTGATCAGAACTGGTGATACCAAAAGATTAAGTAATTTTTTACTATGGCAAATTGCTTATTCTGAAATTTTCTTTGAAAAAAAATTATGGCCTGCTTTTAATGAAAATGATTATAGAAAAATAATTAAAAAATTTAAAACAATAAAAAGAAATTTCGGTAATGTTTAATGAGTTCAAATCTACTTAAAAGAATTTTTACTTCTTTTTTTTTATTAATATTTTTATATCTAAGTTTATTTATAAATTCTTTTATATGGTTGATATCACTTATATTGATCTCCTTTGTGTGTTTTAGTGAATTTAGTTTTATGTCAAAAAAAATATGCAAAAATGATAAGAATTTTTTTTTCACAAACATTATTACAGTTTTATTTTTGATTGTATTTATTTATAGCGCTTTTAATCTTTATGAAAATCCACCTAAAATCATTCTTTTTATAATTTTAATCTGTATTTTCTCTGATACAGGTGGTTACATATGTGGAAAATTAATAGGTGGAAAGAAATTATCTAAAATAAGTCCAAATAAAACAATATCAGGAACAATTGGATCATTTATATTTTCCCTTGGTCCAATTTTAATATTTTCAATATTATTCAAATTAACTGGTAATAAAATTTATTTTCAAAATCTAACAATTTTTTTAATCTTTAATTGTCTATTTCTATCATTAGTATGTCAACTAGGAGATTTATTTATTTCATATTTCAAGAGAAAAGCAAAAGTAAAGGATACAGGAACTAAACTACCTGGACATGGTGGTTTTTTAGACAGAATAGATGGTATGATTTTTGTAATACCTATATCTTATTTGTTAGAAAAAATAATTTTTTAATATATGAAAAAAAAAATAGCTATATTTGGCTCCACAGGTTCTATTGGAAAGTCATTATTAAATATAATTGATAAAGATGAAAAAAATTTTAAGATAATATTTCTTTCAGCTAAAAAAAATTATAAAGAATTATTAAATCAAGCAAAGAGATTTGGAGTAAAAAATATTGTTATTACAGATATAGAAAGTTATGAAATTGCAAAAAAAAAAGCAGAAAAGAGAATAAAAATTTTTAATAATTTTAAATGTTTAAGTAAAATTTTTAAAACAAAAATTGATTATACTATGAACTCAATTGTAGGTATTGACGGACTAAAACCAACACTAGACATGATTAAATTCACTAAAAAGATTGTTATTGCAAATAAAGAGTCAATTGTTTGTGGTTGGTCTTTGATAGAAAAAAAATTGATTAGATATAAAACAAAATTTGTTCCCGTTGACTCAGAACATTTTTCTATTTGGTTTGCTCTTAAAAATGAGGATATTAACAACATTGAAAAAATTTATCTCACAGCTTCTGGTGGACCTTTCTTAAATACTTCTCAATCTAAGTTAAAAAAAATTAAAATCTCAGAAGCGCTAAATCATCCAAATTGGAATATGGGAAAAAAAATTTCAATTGACTCTGCTACAATGATGAACAAAGTATTTGAAATTATTGAAGCCAAGAATATATTCAAGTTAGATTATAAAAAACTTTCTATACTTACACATCCAAAATCTTATCTTCATGCAATAATTAAGTTTAAAAACGGATTAGTTAAAACTATTTTACACGACACAACAATGACAATACCTATTCAGAATACTTTGTATGAAAAAAATAATAAATCATTCAATTCAAAAAATCTTGATTTAGAAACATTAAATAATTTAGATTTAAAAGAGGTAAATGCTAAAAAATTTCCAGTTATAAAAATTTTAAAGAATTTACCAATGAAAAATTCATTGTATGAAACGGTGTTAGTCGCAACAAATGATAAATTAGTTGAATTTTATTTGGAAGGTAGAATTGAATATAACCAGATATATCCCAAATTATGGAGGTTCATAAATGACAAAAAATTTAAAAAATATAAAAGAATTAGGCCTAAAAATTTAGAAAATATTCTAAATTTAAATGAATATGTTCGTTTAAAAATCAAGGTATAAAGTATATAAATTTGCTCCTATGTATAAATATTATTTCAAAATTTTATATCTAAGTGTTTTATTAAATTTTATTTTAATGATTCAAAGTTATGCTGAAATTATAAAAAAAATTGAAATCAATGGAAATAACAGGATACCTAATGCAACAATACAAATGTTTTCCTCAATATCAATTAACGATGATGTAGACGATAGTAAGCTAAATAAAATACTTAAACAACTTTATGATACAGGTTTTTTTGAAAATGTTAATTTAGAATTAAAAAATAATATTTTATCCATCTCAGTAAAGGAAAATCCAATAATAGAAAATATATTATATGAAGGTGTGAAAGCCAAAAAAATAAGAAATCCTATAACCAAAAATTTAAAATTAAGAAGCCGATCATCATATAACGAAATTGATCTAAAGTCGGATAAAGAAAAAATAATTTCTTCATTAAAAGATTTAGGATATTATTTTTCTACTGTAGATGTATTTGTGAGCTATTTAGATAATGACAAAGTTGATATTAGATATGAAATTTTTTTAGGAGAAAAATCTAAAATTAAAGAAATATCCTTCATTGGAGATAAGAAATTTAAGGATAGAAAACTTAGAGGAGTTATTTTAAGTGAAGAATATAAATTTTGGAAATTTATATCTGGAAAAAAATATTTAAATGAAAGTATGATTAATTTTGATAAAAGATTATTAACTAATTATTATTTAAATAAAGGTTATTACGACGTTAAAATTAATACTTCTTTCGCAAAATTAATCGAAGATAATGAATTTGAACTTATTTACAATATAGATGCTGGTAGAAAATTATATTTTGGAGAATTAAGTTTAAACCTACCTATAGATTATAATAAGGATAATTTTATAAAATTAGAAAAGTTGTTTAAAAAACTCAAGAATGAGCCTTATTCAATTTACTCTATTGAAAAAATATTAGAGCAAATAGATATACTTGCTTTAGACGAACAATACGAAAGTGTAAATGTGCAGGTTATTGAAGATATCATTGATGATAAACTAAATATAAAATTTGATATTTTAGAAAAAGAAAAATTTTACGTTGAACAAATTAATATATTTGGAAATAATATAACACAGGAAAGTGTAATCAGAAATCAATTTGAACTTGACGAAGGTGACCCCTACAACGAAATATTAAAAAATAAAACTATTAGTAATATGAAAAGTTTAAATTTTTTTAAGACAGTAACAAGTGTAGTAAAAGAAGGATCAGAAAATAATCAAAAAATTATTGATATAAGTGTTGAGGAGAAGGCGACTGGTGAAATAACTGCATCAGCAGGCGTAGGAACCTCGGGAACTTCAGTAGGCTTTGGTGTTTCTGAAAATAATTTTTTAGGAAGAGGAATAGGATTAGATTCTAATATTTCTCTAAGTACAGAAACTATAAAAGGTAAATTTTCAGTTAATAATCCGAATTTTTTAAATAGTGATAAAGCTGTTTACGCGTCTATAGAGGCTCAGGAAATTAATAAATTAGCAGATTTTGGATACAAAACAAATAAAAATGGTTTTTTACTTGGGACTGATTTTGAATATTTAGATGATTTTAAAATTGGTGTTTCATCTTCTAACTTTTACGAAAAAATTGAAACTGACTCCACAGCATCAGCTAATATGAAAAAACAAGAAGGTAATTATTGGGACTCTTTTGCAAATTTAAAATTTGATTATGATAAAAGAAATCAAAAATATCAAACTTCTGATGGGTTTAGAAGTACATATTTTTTAAATTTACCAATTATAAGCGATACAAATACACTTAAAAATACTTATAGTTATAGATATTATACGGAGTTATATGAAGATAATATTACGACTATGTCTTTATACTTAAGTGCTGCTAATTCCTTGTCTAACGATGACGTTAAATTGTCTGAAAGATTGAACATTCCATCAAGTAGATTAAGAGGTTTTGAGTTTGGAAAAGTTGGACCTAAGGATGGCACCGACTATATTGGTGGAAATTATATTTCAACTCTAAATTTCTCGAGCACTCTTCCAAATTTTTTAGAAAATGCACAAAATACTGATTTTTTAGTATTTATTGATGCTGCAAATATTTGGGGAGTTGATTACGATTCATCAATTGACGACTCTAATAAACTTAGAAGTTCTTTTGGAGTAGGCTTAGATTGGTTAACACCTGTTGGTCCTTTATCTTTTTCACTGTCGCAAACTTTAAGTAAAGCAAATACTGACAAAACTGAGTCATTTAGATTTGATTTAGGTACAACATTTTAATGTTTAAAAAAAAAATAATATTAATCTTTATATCTTTTTTTATTCTACAAGGTAACTCGTTTTCTTCAGAGAAAATAGCTTATATGGATTTTAACTATATTATAAATAATTCTATAATTGGAAAAAAAGTTCTTAATGATTTGAATAATTTAAATAAAAAAAATATTGAAAATTTAAAAAATGAGCAAAAAAAATTACAAAAAGAAGCTGAAGAAATAAATAAGATTAAAAATATAGCTAATAGCGAAGATATTAAGAAAAAAATTGAAATACATAATCAAAATATAAAAAAATACGAAAATTTAAAAAAAACTTTGTCAGATAACTTAAATAAGAAAAGAAATGAAGAAATGAAAAAAATTGTTCAGCTTATTAATCCATTGTTAGAAAATTATATGAAAAATAACTTAATCGACATAATTTTAAGTAAAGAAGTTGTTTTTTTTTCAAAAGAAAAATATGATATATCTCAAAAAATATTGGAATTAACTAATCAAACTTATAAATAAATGACAATTCTTAATAAAGAACAAATTGAAAAGTTAATACCACATAGAAAACCTATGTTATTGGTTGATGAACTTTTAGATATAAAAAAACTAGAATCAGCCACTGGTGTTGTGTATGTCAAAAAAGATAGTTTCTTTGTCCAAGGACATTTTCCAGATAACCCTGTTATGCCTGGTGTTTTAATAGTTGAAGCTTTTGGACAATCTGCTGCTGCACTTACAGCGCATGGTTTAGATAAATCTACTTATGAAAATAAACTTGTTTTTTTAATGGGTGTTGAAAAAGCTAGATTTAGAAACCCGGTTATTCCAGATTGTAAACTTTTACTTAAAATCAAGGCAATAAGATCTCATAGTAGAGTTTGGAAATATCAAGGTGAGGCATTTGTTGGTAATAAAAAAATGGCGGATGCAATTTGGTCAGCTACTATTGTAGATAAGAAATAATTAGCAATAAATATTGATAGGACATCAAATTTTGCTTTGGTAAAAGCAATTATGTCTAATCCTTTTTTTACTAATAAAGGTCCTTTTAAAATTTCAGAAATACTAACAACATTAAATTTAAAAGATAACAAATCATTCAAAGATCAAGAAATTTTAGATATAAAAGATTTACTAAGTGCTACAGATAAAGATATTACTTTTTTTCATTCCAAAAAATATAAAGACTATGTAAAAAAAACTAAAGCATGTATTTGTATTACATCTGAAAACCTCAAAAATGAATTACCTGAAAATTGTAAATCTTTAATTGTGAGTAATGTTTTGCTCTCTACAGCAAAAATAACTAAAAAATTTTATCCTGAATCAATAAATGATCATTATGACAAATCTGTCAAAAGAATAGAAGATGTTAATTTTGAAAATGAAATTCAATATGGAAAAAATATTTTACTAGGACAAAATGTTTCTTTTGGAAAGAACTGTTCAATCGGTCATAATGTTATAATTGAAAAAAATGTCTCAATTGGAAATGATTGTTCAATTGGCTCTAATGTTGTAATAAGAAATTCTGTAATTAAAAATAATGTTAAAATTTTAGATAATTGTGTAATAGGAAAGCACGGGTTTGGTTTTTTTCCAAATAAAAATTCAAATTTTAGATATCCACACATAGGTTATGTTATAATAGAAGATAACTGTGAAATAGGATGTGGGTCAACGATTGATAGAGGATCAATGTCTAATACTGTTATAGGTGATAACACTTATTTAGATAATCAGATACATATTGCTCATAATGTAAAAATTGGAAGTAATTCAATTATTGCTGGTCAAGTTGGTATTGCTGGGAGTACTATTATTGGAGATAATGTTAAAATTGGTGGTCAGGCAGGAATTTCTGGACATTTAAAAATTGGAAATAATGTTGAAATAGGTGGGGGCAGTGGTGTTATCAATGATATTCCAAATAATTCAAAAGTTATGGGGTATCCAGCCAAAAATATAAGAGAATTTTTAAAAGAAAATAGATGATACATAAAACGGCAATAATAAATTCTAAGGCTAAAGTTTTTTCAAACGTAGAAATTGGACCTTACTCAGTTATCGGCCCAAATGTTGAAATTGGTGAAAATTGTATAATACAATCTCACGTTCATATAGTGGGTTCGACTAAAATTGGAAAAAATAATAAAATATATCCTTTTGCCTCAATTGGTAATGACCCTCAAGATTTAAAATTTAAAAATGAGCGATCAAAACTTTTAATTGGTGATAATAATAAGATTAGAGAATATGTTACAATCAATCCTGGAACAGAAGGAGGTGGAGGAGAAACAATAATAGGTAATAATTGTTTATTTATGATTTCTTCCCACATTGCACATGACTGTATTGTAGGTAATGATGTTATTTTAGCCAATAATGTTCCATTAGGGGGACATGCTAAAATCGCTGATGGAGTTATTATTGGAGGAAATTCAGCTGTTCAACAATTTACAAGAATTGGTAAATTTGCAATGATAGGCGGGATGTGTGGTGTTACGCGTGATGTAATACCTTACGGTATAGCTCATGGTAATAGAAGTATTTTACATGGAATAAATGTCATTGGATTGAGAAGGAGAAATTTTTCAAATAAGCAAATATTAGAATTAACAGAAGCTTACAAAGAAATCTTTAAAAATGAGAATTTAACTACAAATCTCGAAAATTTAAGTAATAAATTAAAGGATTCTCAGCTAGTAAAAGATGTTGTTAATTTTATAATAGAAGATAAAAAAAGACCAATATGTAGTCCATTTTCAAAATAATGAAAACGATTGATAATTTTTTAGATCAAAATATTTTTAACAAAATCAGAGGTGTTATATTAGAAGCTCAATTTCCTTGGAATTTTGTTAATGGAAAATCAGAGCTGAACGATGGAGATTTTCAATTTACCCATCTTTTTGTTGATGATGGCGGAAAGATTGTATCACCATATTATAAAATTATATTACCTATCTTAAAAAAAATTGAACCAAAGTCAGTTTTTAGAGTTAAAGCAAATTTAACAACAAAAAAAGAAATAAATAAAAAATCTTTAATGCATACCGATACAAATTTAGAAAAAATTAAAACAGCTGTATTTTACTGTAATGACAATAATGGCTCAACTTTATTTCAAAATGGAAAAAAAGTTTTAAGTAAGTCAAATAGAATTGTAATTTTTGATGGTCATCAAAAACATTGTGGTGTTGATTGTACTGATGAAAATATTAGAGTAGTAATAAATTTTAATTATTATGAAAAATAATGATAACTCTAATTTTAGGTGATACAGATTTTCCATCGTATATAATTACAAAACTAAAAAAACTTAAAAAAAAATTTTTAATTATTGATTTTTCAAAAAATAATAAATTCAAAAAGGAGAAAAATTCTTACAGAATAAGTATTGGCCAATTTGGTAAAATTATTGATTTAATTAAAAGAAAAAAATCTAAAAAGGTATTATTTGCTGGTAAGATTGCAAAACCTAAATTTTCTTCATTAAAACTTGATTTAAAAGGAATATACTACATGCCAAGTGTAATTAGAGCTGCCAAAATAGGAGATGCTGCAATTATTAAATCAATAATTAAGATTTTAAATAATGAGAATATAAAAGTATTAAGTTCAATTCATTTCAATAAGGAATTAACTCAAAACAAAGGAAATCATTCAAAATTTAAACCAAGCATAACAGACCTTAAATCAATCAAAAAGGGCATCAAATATTTTAAAAAATTAAATAATCTTGATCATGTCCAGGCATTTGTTGTTAAAAAAAATCAAATCATTGCTACAGAAACTAATAGAGGTACAAAGAATATGTTATCAAATCTAAAAAAGAAAACTGGAGGAATTTTAATCAAATTACCTAAAAAAAAACAAGACCTTAGAATGGATCTACCAACTGTTGGTCTACAAACTTTTAAAGATTTAAAAAAATACAATTTAAAAGGTGTAGTTTTAAAGTCAAAAAAAAATATTTTTTTGAATAAAAAAGAATGCATAAATTTTGCAAATAAAAATCAAATTTTTATTCATATTATATGAAAAAAATATTCATATTAACGGGTGAGCCATCAGGAGATAAACTTGCTTCAACAGTTATTTCAAGTTTAAAATTAAAAAAACCTGATATAGAGTACTTATCAGTTGGAGGTACTCATTTAAAAAAACTTGGAATAAGTTCTATTTTTGATTTAAAAGAAATTACATATCTTGGTTTCACTAGTGTATTATTTAATATTTTTAAAATAAGATCAAAAATTAATAAGACAGTTGAAGAAATAATCAAATTTGATCCTGATATTTTATTCAGTGTTGATAGCCCTGATTTCACTTTGAGAGTTGCTGAAAGAGTTAAAAAAATTAACAAAAAAATCAAAACTATACATTATGTTGCACCACAAGTTTGGATATGGAGGAAAAACAGAGTTAAAAAAATAAAAAATTTTATAGATCATATGCTTTTATTATTTAATTTTGAAAAGAAATATTTTGATGAAGAAAATATATCTAATACTTTTGTTGGTCATCCACTAATAGAAGATAATCAAAACGGTAAAATTTTAATAGAAGGTATACTGCCAAAAAATAAGAAAATAATATCTTTATTTCCTGGTAGCCGCTCATCCGAAACTAGTATTTTATTACCTATTTTAATTGATTTCATAAAACTCATGAATGAAAAAAATAATGATTTTTTTTTCTATATTCATGCAACAGATGAAAATCGCAACTTAATTCTCGAATATACAAAACAGTTAAATATCTCAAATATAGACGTTGTTTCTGGTGAAAATATAAAATCAAAAGTTTTATCTAATTCAGTATTTGCTGTCTCAAAATCTGGAACTGTTTCATTACAAATTTGTAATTTAAATATACCCTCTATAATTATTTATAAAATTAATTTTATTAATTTTATGATATTTAAAATTTTAGTTAATGTAAAATTTGCGAATATAATTAATATAATAAATAATCGTGAGGTTATACCAGAATTATTACAAAACGAATGTAATGCAAAAGAAATTTATAAAACAGTAATTTATTTCTTAAAAAATCCAGATTTAATTAAAAAGCAATTAGAAGAATGTTCTAAAACTTTAGATGGTATTAGGTCAAAAACTTCTTCTGCAGATGAGTCAAGTTCAATTTTACTTAAGTATCTTATCTAATCTATATTTAACATCATCTTTTCCAAGAGATATAATTATATCATATATTCCTGGTCCAAATTTAGAGCCAGTCAAAGCCACTCTTAATGGTTGTCCAACACCTTTAAAATTAGTTTCATATTTATTTATTAGATTTTTAACTATTGGTTCTAAATTATCTCTGGTTAAATTTTCTAATAAATCAATTTGGTTTTTAAACTCTTTTATAATCTTTTTAGCATTTTCATCTATTAATTTAAAATCATCTTTATTAAATTCTACATTTTCTATAATAATATATTTTGCGTTATTAAATATATCCTCTAAGGTTTTTGCTTTATTTTTTAAAAATGATAATGATGATTTAATTTTAATCTCTTTTTTAGGATCTATTTTTTCTTTAAAAATTTCACAATAATTTAGTAAATTTTTATATAGATCATTCTCATCAATCGTCTTAATATAATACTCGTTCATTGATAAAATACGACTCATATCCAGTTTAGATGGGGATCTTCCTATACCTTCTAAATTAAAAAATTTTATACTTTCCTCTAAGGAAAATATTTCTTTATCTTGATATGACCAGCCCAGTCTGAGTAAGTAATTTCTTAATGCAATTGGCATTATTCCAATTTTTGAGTAATCGTCTAAAGTTGATGCATTATCTCGTTTTGAAAGTTTTTTTCCATCTATGGTATGAATTAATGGAATATGAGCAAATTGAGGAACTTTCCACTCCATAGCAGAATAAATTTGTATTTGTTTGAAACTATTTATTTTGTGGTCATCCCCTCTAATAATATGTGTCATACCCATTTGATGATCATCGACGGTTGCAGATAAATTATATGTTGGTGTTCCATCATTTCTCAAAATTATGAAGTCCTCAATTAAATTATTTTCAATTTCAACATTACCTTGCACTAAATCCTTAAGAGTAGAATTTCCATCTATTTTACTTTTAAATCTAATTACTGGTTGTACATTCTTAGGAGCATCTTTTTCTAATTTATCTCTCCATTTTCTATTATAAATATAAGGCATTTTTTTTTGTCTGGCTCTTTTTTTTTGTTCTTCAATTTCCTCAGCTGAGCAATAGCATTTATAAGCATGACCATTTTTTAATAGTTCATTTGCTATTTTTATATGATCATCTATTTTTGTAGATTGAATATACTCTGATCCGTCATGTTCTATTCCAATCCATTTTAATGATTTTAAAATCTGTATTCTATACTCTTCTTTAGATCTTTCTTTATCAGTATCTTCTATTCTTAAATGAAAAGTTCCATTTTTATTTTTTGAATATAGCCAATTGAATAGGGCAGTACGAACACCACCAATGTGAAGAGCTCCAGTAGGAGAGGGAGCAAAACGTGTTGCTACTTTTGACATCAATGATGTTTAGACTATTTTTTTAAAAGTTTCTATATAAAGATAC
>MDTG01280491.1_pt1 | contig 13613 bp, 12 predicted proteins | sample 811421 | NCBI WGS metagenome assembly MDTG01 (sample SAMN05326645, study PRJNA326480) | marine metagenome | isolation source: seawater | place: Pacific Ocean: South East | collected 2011 | reverse complement strand
TTATTTTTTTGATTGACATTCTTTTTTTCCATAATTGTAACCACTTTGAATATAGCAATAATCCACTACCTTTTACTTTTGCTAAATTCTGATAAATCTTTTTATCAAAAATAATATCTGAATAGCAAATAATTATGGGTAAGTTTTTTGAAACAAATCTTGATACTTTAAAAAAGCTATGAACCATATTTGTAGTTTTATAGTCCTTATTTTGAACTATCTTAAATTTTTTAAAATGCTTATTATTTATAAATTCCTTTGATAAATAACCCGTAACAATTATTTTTTTTTTAAATAATTGAAAAAAATTTTTATTATATAATATTAGAGGTTTGTTTTTTATTTTAATTAAGCCTTTTGGAACTTTCTTTGTTAAAGATCCAAGTCTTGATCCTCTACCAGAGGCTAAGATTACTAATTGCATAAGCTATTCAATTATAATGTTAAAATTTTTTTTTATTTTTTGTGAATTCAAAACTTGAATTATAGGAAATATTTTTGTGTTTATTTCAGGTTTCAAAAAGCTTTTATAATTTAATTTATTTTTTGAAAATATATTTTTCAATCTTGAATAATAACTTTGTTTCTTTGAGCCTATATTATAAATACCATATTTATCTGACTTTAAACTTTTCATAATAGCAAATATTAATTGATCTATATAAAGAAAAGATCTGTATATATTTCTAGCCACAGGTATTTTTTTATTTAGCTTTTTATACTCAATAAGTGTTTTATCAATAAATGAACTACTACTTGAATCACCATTACCATGGACTATTGGTAATCTTAAAATATGATATTTTGTAAATTTTTTCTCAATTAGTTGTTCACTTTTAAACTTATTTTTTGCGTACTCAGTGATTGGTATTACCTTGTCCGTTTCTTTGCAATTTTCATTTTTATTGCCATAAACTTTGTCGGTTGATAAAAAAATGAAATGACAATTTCTTTTAAGATTTTGACATAAGTTTTTTGTCACTAAAAAATTAATTTTTTTTGATTTTTTTTTATTAATTTGATTTTGATATGGGTTTATATATGCCGCCAAATGAATAAATATATCTGGTTTTATATCATTTATTTTTTTTTTTAATATGTTGTGATTAAACAAACTAACTTTGGACGTTGTGATATTTCTCATGTTTATTTTATTTTTATTTACAAAACAATGTACTTTATAATTTTTATTTAATTTTAGGATATTAAGTAATTTTTTACCTATAAAACCTGATCCACCAGTAATTATAATTTTTTTAATCAAAATATATAACTTAATGTTATTTTAAATTTATATTTTTCATTCGTTTAATATTGTAATAATATTCATTTTCCATTGGATTTTCTAAAATATTAGATTTGAATATTTTTTTTAGGTTTATAATTGCATCCATAATACTAACTTTGGGTGAATATCCAAGGTTATCAAGAATTTTTTGTGAAGAGATATGATAAGATCTTAAATCATTGCTTTTAATGTTTTCAATTTGAATATCAGGATTTATGATTTCTTTTACGTTTTTAGCAATTTCATTTAATGATAAATTGTTAGCACCTACATTGTAAATTTGATTTTCAATTTTTCTTTCGTCTGCTTCTAAAATTAAAGCGTAAGCATTGATCATATCATCTATATATATGTTTGGCCTAAGTTGTGGTCCACCGAAAACTTTTATTTTTTGTTGAAAGTACGCATTTGCAGATAATATATTAACTACTAAATCTAATCTCATTCTTCTTGAGTACCCACAAACTGTAGCAGGACGTATTACAGTTTTTAGTATCCCTGGACTGTTATGATTTAATAGTAATTTTTCACATTTAGCTTTAAATAAAGAATAATCAGTTAATGGTTCTAATTCCAAGGTTTCACTGACGTTATTTTCTTTTTTAACACCGTATACACTGGATGATGATCCATAAATAATATGATTAATTTTATTTTTTACACAAAGATTTAAAAACGGTTCAAAACAATCAAGATTTATTGATTTACCCAAATCAGGGTTTAATTCAAAACTTGGATCGTTAGATATGCAAGCTAGATGTATTACTGTATCAATATTTTTTAAAGCATTATCTAAATATTTCAAATCTCTAATATCGCCTTTTATTATTTTAATCTTTTTGTAATCGTTTAAACAATTTTGATAAAGAAAGAGATCATAAACTGTTACATCATAATTGCTGCTACTAAGCTTTATTGCTAGTTCTACACCAACGTAACCTCCACCGCCGATCACTAAAACTTTTTTCATTATTTGAGCATATATTGAATTGACTTTAAAAGATCCTTTTTTTTTACTAAATTACTATTTCCAATCGCCTCTACGTTTTTTCCTGCAGCAATGGACGAAATAAATAAAGACAATTCTTCTCTCATGCCAGAGCCTAATAAAGTAGTAATAAAAGCAAATAAACAATCACCAGCCCCTATTTTATCTACAATGTTTTTTGTAAATGAAGGTGAACTAAAATATTTATTTGATTGATTAATCATGTATGCGCCACTTCTACCCTTGGTAACTACAATGTTCTTAATTTTTTTTTTCTTTTTAAGATTTATTTCATCTTGAAATTTCTGTCTCAAATTTTGTGATCTTGTCTCATGAAGAAGTTCGTTCATATTAATCACTAAACAATCTGCTTTATTATATTTTTCTAAAGAGTGGTGGCCAGTATTTGCTGCGTTAATTTGTGCGTTTACCCCAATAAAGTTTGAACGCTTACATAAAAGATTACAAATTTTATCAGTTAAAAGTCCATGACCATAATCTGGAACAATTACTACATCATATTTTTTAATTTTATTTTTCAAGATATCTAAAATTTTTTTTTCGTCTTTCTTTGAAATAAAATCATCATTAATTGAGTATACTCCAAGCATTTTTTTTCGCTCGTCGTAATCAACAAATCTGCGTTTTATTATTGTTGGAGATTTATGTTTATATACCAAATTTAATTTTATATTTTTTTTCAAGGATTTTTGTATAAAAGATAATTCTTCTTTATTTTTTCCTACATAACTAATTAGATCTATTTGTTTTACAAATTCACTTAAATGCAAAGCCATTGATCCTGCTCCGCCTAGATATTTTTCGCTAAAATTATCTTTAAGCACCAAAAAAGGCTCTTTTCCAGATTTGCCAAGCGTTTTACAAAAAATATAATTATCGATAATTATTTCACCAATAATTAATATTTTCAAATTTTTCAATTCTTCTATTTTTTTGTTAATATAATTAAAACTATATTGTTTTTTTATGTTTTTTATTAATTTTTTTTGCTGGTCATTATATATATCAAAGCTTTCATTAATAATTTTTGACGAACTAAATACTTCAGAATTGGTTATTAAAAACTTTCCATTGGAACCCAAAGCTTTTTTTTCTAAGATAATATTTTTAGTAACATCATTTTTTTCTTTTTTGTAATCTTTACCCTTAAAATAAAAATTTGGTTTTAATTTTCTGATTACATTAACAGATGTTTCGTTGTCATTTATAATTACATAATCAATGTAACTTAAAGCTGCCAAAGACATTGCCCTATATTTTTGATTAAAATATGGTTTTCCAAAACCTTTATTTACAAACCTGTCGCTTGTTATTGATACAACTAAAATGTCAGATTTTTTTTTTGCTTCCTTAAAATAATCGATATGGCCATAATGTAATAAGTCAAATACCCCATGACATAAGCCAATTTTTTTTTTTTTAAGTTTTTTTAATTTTCTTTTAAGTACGACAATATTTGTAATTTTATCCATTATTTTAAAAGATCCCTATTTTTCTCTAAAAATTTTTCTGACACTCTTGTTCTGATAACTGGTCCATGTAATTTATTTAAATTAATTGGAAAGTTTTTCCAAAACTTTTTTTGTAAATTCGAATACTCATCCTCCCACTTGTTATTTTTTAATCTTTCTTCAATTTCTTTTACAGCATCTAAGATTTCATCTGGCTCATTATCTATTATTTTAATATCTTCGTTGTCTATAAAAAAATGAACAGTATTTTCGCCTGTAATCTTTTTACCTACATTGTCCTTATTTCTTGGATCCATTTTTTTTTTTATTTCATTAAAAGTCAAATACGACTTTTTTTTGATACTCCAAAATTTTTTAAAGGTAATAATTGATTTATCTTTCCAGGTTTGTGCGCTATTAAAAGTAGCAACATTCACACTGCAATACGGAACATCAAAAACTAGGGATACTTCTTTTAAACCACTTTCACTTACTAAATTAAAGTATGAATTTGCCATGAGATATATATCTAAGAAATCACTTTTCTTGTTCGAGAAAGCATAATCAAAAAAGCTATCATTATTTATTTCTAAGGGCTTTTCTGCAGCGTTTCCCATTCTTATGACTTTATACCCGTTTTTTAATAAATAGTTTACTGCGATTTTATAGTCTTCAATGTTTGTATCCCTATAATCATGGTATCCCCATCCAGAAAAATTCCAAGACTGATATTTGGTCATAAACTTTTCTTTATATTTTCCATCCCTGTTAAGCAAACAAACATATTTTTTGTCTACAACACCAATGCTTTTTAAGAAGTCATTACCTATTTCTCTTTCTTTTTTTGAAAAACTTAACACTTTACTCGAACGAGCAAAAATATCTTCAGTATCCCTACATGTATTTTTGTTCATATAAAATATATTTATCTTTCCTAAGAAAATTGCATTATAATAAAAATATTTATAAATTGAATTAACATTCAAATTCCTTTTGATTAAAGTTTCTAAAAAACTATTTATTTGAACTTTGTTTTTGTAAAAAAAAAAATCATAACTTTTACTTTCAAGTTTTTTTTTTCTTAAATAAAATTCTAAGTCAAAAATTGCAGAGCCAAAGACTGAATGATTTAATTCACCAAATCTTACTTTTAAAAAAGGATTAAGTATTAATAAAAATATAGATAATGGTAAAATGATTAGGCATATTGTTATAGCAAAAATATTTATGAAAAATTTTAATAAAATTTTTTTTATCAGTTCAAAAATACCAAATTTTTTTGTAAAAAAAATTATTTTTTCTATAAATTTATTATTTTTTAATTTTTCTAACATTTAAAAAATTATTATTTATTATTTTAAAAATTTAAACCAACTTTTCGTGGCTTGCTGAATATTTTTTTTTTTCCACACTGGAGCATTTTTCCAATAATTTATATCCTTAAGCATTTTAGCAATACCATCTTCGATTTTAATTTTTGGTTTCCATTGTAATTTTCTTTTTATTAAATTTATATTTGCATAAGTTTTTTTTGGCTCACCAGGTCTATCTGGGATAAATACAAATTTATGTTTTAATATGTTTGCAATTTTTAATATACTTATTGGTTTGCTACTTCCTACATTCAAAATTAAATTATAATTTTTATTTACTGCAGCTTTATAAAATGCCTCTACTACATCTGAGACATAAACAAAATCTCTACTCTGCCTTCCATTTCCTACAATTGTCAAAGGTACTTTATGAAGTTTTTGAGATAAAAAAACACCAAACATGGCTCCATAGGTGCCAGATGTTCTTGAACGGGTACCATAAACATTAAATAATCTTAAAGAAATAAATTTTATTTTATACACTTTCGACCAGTGTAAAATTAAATTTTCGGCAGCATGTTTGCTGAAAGCGTAAGGATATTGAGGAGACACTTCTGATTTTTCATTAGTAGGAAATTTTTTAGGAATTCCATAACAGGATGAGGAAGCGGCATATATTATTTTACATTTATTTTTTCTACACTCGTGAAGAATGTTTAAAGTTGATAATACATTTGCTTTAAAATATTTTTCTGGATTTTCAATACTTGGTACTATATCTGCGATTGCAGCTAAATGAAAAACATATTTAACTCTCTTATCAAAAATTTTAACCCAGCTACCTTTAGATGATAAATCATATTTATAAAATTTAATTTTTTTTTTTATGTGTTCTAAGTTTTCAATTCTTCCAGTCGATAAATTATCAATTACACAAACCTCAAAGTTTTTTTCAACTAACTTTGATACTAAATGTGAGCCAATAAAACCCGCTCCCCCTGTAACTATAACTTTAATTTTTTTTTTCATTTTAATTTTAAATTCTCGTTAATTGTTTTTATCGCATTTGATATAAATTTAGATGAATTACCCAGATTATAGAAATTGTTTTTAAAAAAATCTTTTACTTCAATCCTATTTAGTTTCTTACTACTCAAATTGACAAAAATATTTTTCAATTCATCATTATTTTTAGGTAAAACATAACCTATTTGCTCTCTGGTATAATATTCAAAAATATTTTCTATATTTATCGCTTCAGTATTTAATTTTTTATAAGGTATGTCGTTAAAAAAGACAAAACCCCCCGTGCTATAATAGTATTCATATGCCACACCTGACCAATCAGTAATCAGGGACCCAATATCAGAAAATGTATCTAATAGTTCATCTTTTTCTAAAAATTGAATATTTGATAATGATATATATTTTTTTTTAAAATCCTTATAATTTTTCTGGTATCTTTTAAAATATTCGTAATGAGGTTTAAAAATTATTTGAAAATTTTTTTCAAGCAAAATAGTTATAATATTAGAATAATATATATTATAAAGATCTGGATATTCTGGATTCCAGGATGGAGCAATAAGAACTTTATTATAATTTAATCTGTTTTCCCTTTTATTAATTAAAATATCAAATAACGGGTAGCCTCCTTTAATTAAATTTTTTTTTGGCAAATTGTATTTGTCTTCTTGTTTCAAAAGTTCTTCTAATTGATAATTACCATTGCAACAAACTGTATCATAATTTGTAAATGCGTTTTTTTTATAAACCATCAATGTACTAACAACTGAATGAAATAAATAAAAATAATGTTTACAAAATTTTGATTTTACAACCTGCGAATTACCAACGTCAGGGGTTGTTAAAACGATTATATTACATCTAATAAAATTTAAACATAGATGCTTGAAAAATTCAGTTTCAATATAAAAATATTTAATATTTTTATTTGACTTAATTTGTTTAATTTTTTTATCGCTTAAAATTGTTAATTCAAAATTAGAATTTAATAAATTTTCAACAATGTTACCAAAATATTTAAAGTTTTGATAAGTTTCAAGATAAAAAACTACTTCCTTTTTTTTAATTGTAAAAAGTACGAAGTTTTTTAAATCTTTAAAAAATACTAAGAAATTTCTTGAAAAATTAACTAGTTGAATTCTCAAGTAAAATAAACTTGTTGCTATAGCGGCTATAATTAGATTAACAATAGCTCCAATTCCACCCGGATCGATGTAAGCGTAAGCATTTGTAATATTAAATATAAATATAAAACAAAAATAATTAAAAATATTTAAAAAAAACATTTATAGTAACTCGTGCGTAATATAAGCTTTGTTTGAATTCTTGATATTTTTTTTAATTTTAGATGATGAAATACCTTTTGTATATTTAATGTCTATAACTCTCCCGCCCCATTTTTTCATAGCTAGGATTAAGTATTTCCTTTGATCTGCCTGAGGGCCCTTTTTCCAATCGTCACCATGAATAAAAAAATCAAATTTATATTTTTTTGCAAATTCAACATATTTTAAGCCTGGTATTGGAATTACTAAATTTACAAACTTTATACTATTTAAAATTAATTTTCTTTCTTTATATTTCATGAATGGAAGTTTTTTTTTATAACTTTTAATACCTTTATCTGTCATCAAACCTACAATAATTGAACCATATTTTTTAGATTTTTTAAGTATATTAATATGACCATAATGAAATATATCAGCACTCATTGGAATAAAGACGTGGGGCCTTTTTAATTTGATCCTTACTTTTTTTGACATAATTTTAATGTAATAAATATGTAATAATTTAACTTTATATATATATATATAATTCAATATGAAAATAAAAAATAAATATTTAAGTAGTCTCAAGTTTAGAAAAGTTTTAAATGATCTAAAAAGACGCCCAGCAGATGCAGCGAAAGATCTAAATATTTCTGAGAAAAAAATAAATAATATTTTAAACGGAAAAGAAGATCTTAATATTAATATAATTAATAAAGCGATATCTATTTGGCCAATTAATCATTCTGACTTATTTCCTATAATCGATGATACAACATTGGGATATAAAAAATTTAATAAAAGAAATTCCGATCAGACCTCAAGAATAATGTATCGTAAAGGAAAAGAGTATTACAATTACAAAGATACAGTAATGAGTAAGGTATCTACTTTTAGGCCTGAATGGATACAGGAGCTCGTTGTTGTAAAAGACAACGATCCAAATAACCCTAACGTTGTATACAATAACGGACACTTTTTACATCAATTTACGTACTTCATTGGTCCGGTTAATTTTTATTACATGGATAATCATAAGAAGAAAGTTGCAAAAATGAATACCGGGGACTCTATGCATATATCACCTTACATACCTCACAGCTTTACAACCAGGAAAAATAAAGAAAATAAACTAGGTCTTATATTAGCTCTAACTTACTCAGGTAATATTGATAGCGATGTTTTGAATGAACTTTCTGCAATAGGTAAAGAATACTCATATAATTTTAATTTGAATTTTTTAAACAAAAAAAACATTTTTTTTAAAAATTTAAAGTATTTTTTAAATATTGCGTCTGTAGATGAAAAATTTTTTGAAAATAAATTAAAAATTAAATTAAATAACTTAAAAAAAGGATTTCCATCAGAAAAAGTAATAAAAAAAATCTCTGACTTCCTTAATATAAATATTAAAGACCTTATACCCCCCACAAAATTCGAACAAGTAAAATTGCAAAAATATAACAAATCTAAAAAATGGAATTTAAGAAAAAATAATAAGAATATATATAAGATTGTCGAACTAACCAATGTTCCTCAATTACCCTGCTCAAAAGCTATTGAACTAGAAGTTCTAAATGACATTAAGCACTCTCTAAACTTTGAAATACCGTGTCACCAATATATATATAATATCGGAAATACCGGTTGTATTGTTAATTTTAAAAACAAAAAGGAGAGACTAAACCCGGGGGACTCAATTTATATTAAACCTAATGTCATTCATAATTTTACAGAAAAATCAAAATTACTTATATTGAGGATTGCAGGAAAACTGAATAACGAAAATTTATATCATCTATCGACTCTATCAAAAAAAAATTATGAGAGGCTAATTGTTGATAACAAACCATGGTTTAATTAATTTTTAAAAATTTTGATTTTAACTTAAAGCTATTTAAGCACAAATCATAAATCTTATTTCCAACCGTTTTTGGTAATAAAAAGTTTTTATTTTTCAAGTAATCCCTTTTAAATTTTCTTATTAAATCAGGTTTCTCTTTTTTCAATTTATACCACATTTTATGTTTCAACATTATTGGGCCAGGAAGAATTGAAAAAAACTTAATGTTTTTATTTTTAAAAAATTTACCCATAGTTTTCACATACATATTTAAAAAGCTTTTAGAACAAGAATAAGGTATGGAACCTCCATATTTAATTACATCTGGGCCTCCATCAATAGACGCCATCGAAGAAACATGTATTACAACTCCTCCACTGTTATTTAACATATTAGGTATTAAGATATTATTTAGTTCGATACTGTGCCCAACATTAAAAAAAAATGACTTATTCCATAATGTAATATTTGAAAAAACATTTTTGACTCCTAGACCACCGCCTATTGAGTGAATAATAAAATCAAAATTTTTGCCTTTAATTTTTTTTTTTAATTTTTTAAATTCATTTTTTTTAAGGACATCACACTTGTAAAAATCTATCTTTTTTCTTAATTTTTTGTCTGGAAATGACCTTGAAATTACAGAAACATGTATCTTATTTAGCACTAATTTTTTAACTAATTCAAATCCAAGACCTTTACTGCCACCTGTAACCAGAAATTTTTTATTTTTCAGCAATATACTCAGTTTTTTACTACCTTCAAAATTTTTTTAATTAAGCTTGGATTATCAATCTTATAGAGCTTGTGTAACCATTGCCTGTTACCATATTTAAAAATATTTTGTTTATTATTAATATGAATAAAATGAGTCTGTGCTTGAAAATTATTCATAAAAGAAAATTCTGCAAATAACGAACTTAATCCTCCAGTAAACGTATTTTCATCTATTACAATTATTTTCTTAAATTTATGCAAAATATTCAGTATATTTTTTTGAATAGGTTTCAATCTATGAATATCAATTACAGAGATTTTGTTTTTATAATTTGTTAGTTTTTTATTTTTTATTAATTCCAAACACTTACTAACCATAATACCAGTTGTAATTAATGCAATATCTTTTCCATCACCAATTATATTATATCCCTTTGTAAATTTTTTTGATCCAGGATAAATATTTGATACTTGGCTTTTATCTAATCTTATATAAGCTGGTGATTTAATATTAATCAATTCATCACAAACGTTTTTTGTAGAAATAGAGTCTGAAGTATTAAAAATTTGCATTTCAGGTAAATTTTTCATTATTCCTATATCAAATGTAGCTTGAGCGGAATGACCATCTGTATCATAAGAAAAACCTGAGCCTAATCCTACTAATGTCACAGGAAGATTGTGACTACATATGTCTATTTTAATATGTTCGAGTGATCTCATTGTTAAAAAAGGTATCATACTAAATACAAAAACCTTTTTTTTATTCATTGCAAGACCCGCTGCTAAAGAAATCATACTTTGCTCTGTTATACCAACGTTTATTAATTGACTGGGTATTTTTTTTTTAAATTGCGCAAAACTGTGAGCTGATATATCTGCTGTTAAAATAATAATATTTTTATTTTTCTTTGCGTGGAAAAATAGCCTATCAAAAAAAGCATTTCTAAAATCAATTTTCATTTTTCATTATTTAGAGGTACTCTTTTAATGCTTGAATAAATTCTTTATCATTTGGAGCTTTATGATGCCACTCAACATTATTTTCCATAAATGAGACTCCCTTTCCTTTAATCGTGTTGGCAATTATAACTTTGGGTTTATTTTTACATTTCTGAATTTTTAAAAAAGTTTTTTTTAAATCCGTAAAGTTATGACCGTTACAATCAAATACCTCCCAATCATAAGATTGAAATTTTTTTCTTAATATTTTTGAATTATAATTTCCTAAATCCTGCATTTCAGATAATCTATTAACGTCAACTATAACAATAATATTATTTAAATCCATTTTAGTTGTATTAAGCACTGATTCCCAAATAGAACCTGATTCACATTCGCCATCACCTATTAAACAATAAATATTTATTTTTTTTTTATCAAGTTTACTGCTTACGCTTATTCCATTAGCAATCCCTATAACGTGCCCTAATGAACCTGTGTTATATTCAGACCCAGGTATATTGGTATCTAATTGGACTCCAAGTTTTGTACCGTTTTTACCGTACGTTTTTAATAAACTCTTTTTAAAAAAACCTAAATCAGACCATATGCTATATAACGCTAAATGTGCATGTCCTTTACCTATTAAAAATCTATCTCTGTTTTCCCACAAGGCATTTTTATTATCAAACTTTAATATGTTGCAATAATATAGAAAGGCTAAAATCTCTACACAGGACATCGTGCCACCAAGATGTGCTCCCTTACCGCCAGATTGTCTTGCAAGTTGTAAGATAGTTTTTCTTATATCGAAACATTTATTTTTAAAGAATTTTTCTGAAACTTTAACGCTCATTATTTATCCAAATACGCATCAAATATTTTTTGATTATTATCAGTGATCACTTCAATAAACATTGGTTTTTTATTTGCAGTAATTTTTTTAAGGTCTGTTTGCACCTTTTTATAATCATAAATCCTGTAGTAATCGAGGTCAAATGCTTCAGATATTTTTTTTAAGTTCATAGTTCCCTCTCCTGTATTGTTTGGATCATCGACCCGCCTTCCATCAAAAAAACTATCAGCCCAGTTATGCATAGAAACATATCCTCCGTTGTTTATTACAAATAATTTAATATTAAAGTTATAATGTGACATAGTTTTAAGCTCTTGAATATTTAGTTCCAATGAACCATCTCCAGTAACTGCTAAAATCGTCTTATTTTTATCACCAACAGCAGATCCGATAGCTAAAGGTATTGATAATCCCATTGCAGCATTTGTTATCGAGGTTATTTCTTTCTGATTTTTTTCAAATTTCCAAACTTGCCCTCCAACATAATAATTTGAGCCAGCATCAGTTACTAAAATATTTTTTTTATTTGAAAATTTCCCTAGTTGATCCATAAAATAGTATAAATCCATTGGATTTTTTTTTGATAAAGAGAGCTTTATGGGTATCTTTTTTTGCTCATCACAATAAGCGGCCCATTCTTTAAAATTAATCCTTTTATTTAAACGAAGTTTTTTAATTAAAGCAGGCACAAAGTCAGAGAGGTCGTAATTAAGTTTCATAAAAAGCTTTGCACCTTTTTTAAACAATTCGTCTTTTTCAATATCTATAGCAATTACTTTTCCTTTTTTAAAAGCCTGAAAATCATGTCCAGTAAATTGTGGAGCCAATCTGCAACCAAAAGAAATTATTAAATCTGAGCTTTTCATAATCTTTTTACTTGATTTAATACCTTTGATACCAAATTGACCTAGTATATTTTTATTTTTATGTGACGCTAAATCTTGAGCTGCTCGAGAGAAAAGTATAGGTATATTTTTTTTTAAAGAAATATTTTTATATATTTTATCAAATGTATTTGAAGACTTTACACCCTGACCACATACAATCAATGGTTTTTTTGAATTCTCAATTAAAGTGATTATTTTGTCTAATGTTTTTTGGTTTATTTTATTTTTAATTTTTTTATATTTGTAAGATTTTAAATTTTTAATATTAATTTTTTTACTTTGCACATCTAAAGGGATATCAATCCAAACTGGTCCAGGTCGTCCAGAAATGGAAATTTCGTAAGCTTTTTCCATTACATACTTGATATCATTTGGATTTGAAACCACGGTAGAATATTTAGTTAAAGCTTTTACAGTCGAAACAATATCAATTTCTGCAGTTCCAAATGTTCGTAAACCTTTTAATTTTGCATTAAACGTCGTATGTTTTTTAATAACCTGTCCAGAAATAATTATCACCGGTGATGAATCAACATATGCTTCTGCTAATCCCGGTATGGCATTTGTCGCTCCAGGACCAGCTGTAACGCATGCAACTCCAACTTTAGCTTTATTTGTCCTCGAATAAGCTGAAGCCATGATTGGGGCTGTAGCCTCGTTTCTAGTAGCAAAAAATTTTAATTTTTCCTTAAAAATGGAATCATTTAAATACATTGCTCCATATCCTGTGAGCATAAAAATATCTTTAATACCTTTGCTCTTTAGAAATTTTGCAACATAGTCTGAGACAATCATAAACGATTTGAATAAATAGTATTTAATTTTAAAAAAATTTTATAAATTTTTCTATAATTAAATTCTGATCATTATCATTAATAAAAACTTTTTCAGTGCATAAATCAAGCCAATTGGGTTATTAGTACTGGTCAGCTACACGCATTACTGCGCTTCCACATCCAGCCTATCAACGTGGTGGTCTACCACGGCTCTATAGGAAGAACTAGTTTTGAGGT
>MDTG01100826.1_pt1 | contig 13614 bp, 14 predicted proteins | sample 811421 | NCBI WGS metagenome assembly MDTG01 (sample SAMN05326645, study PRJNA326480) | marine metagenome | isolation source: seawater | place: Pacific Ocean: South East | collected 2011 | reverse complement strand
GGAAAAAAACATTTCATGGATCTTTAGCTTGTCTTAAAACTAGGGGTATGATGATAAGTTTTGGTAATGCATCTGGACCATTAGATCCTGTAAATGTTCCAAAAGATATTCAACCAAAAGGACTTTATTTAACTAGGCCTTCAATAGCGCAATATTTTACAAATAGAAGAGAGCTTCAAAATGGTGCTGACACAATTTTTGAAAAAGTAAAATATGGAAAGATAAAAATTAGAATATCTAAAAAATATAAATTAGAAGAAGCCAAACTAGCGCACGCTGACTTGGAGGCAAGAAAATTATTAGGGCCAGCAATTTTAATTCCTTAATGAGTAAGAAAATAGTTTCTCCATGTATTAGTATTTGTAAAACTGATCCTTTAACAGGATATTGTTATGGTTGTGCCAGAACTGATGAAGAAAAAAATTTATGGAAAGATGAAAAAATAACTAACGAATGGAAATTAAGAAATTTAAAAGAAATTGTTTCTAGAATGAAAGGTTGGCAATTAGATACCTTTCAAGAGTCGTATGGCCATAAAGTTAAAAACGGGATTTCTTTATTTAAAAAAAGTGTATTAGATAAAAAATTATAAATCCCTTTTCATTGAAGCCATGTCGCTTAAATGAAATTTTAAAGCCTCGTTAGATAATCTTATTTCTTGCAGAAATAAAAAAATTGAAAAAATCATACAAAGACAACAAGTAGCAAAACTTAATCTCGCGTAAAGTACAAGATCTAAGTAAAGTAATAAAACTGTCATCATGTTAAAAAGAAAGCCAAAGGCGGCACACCCCATAACATATTTTAAGTAATTAGTTCTTTTATTTAATACATGAAGTTGATTTTCCCACTCAGGAGGAACTTTTTTTTCAAAAGTATATTGATCATGTATTTGTCTTATTAAAGCACTTAAGGTATGAAATCGATTACTGTACATCGTCATCATCAACGGGATCGCTGGGAACATTAGTGCTGCTACTGTGTAATCAATATCCATAACGAATCAAATTGATTATGTATATTACGTTTGATATTTACAAGTCATATTTAAATGAAAAATTTAAAAATATTCATTAATCTTACAAGATTAAATAGACCTATAGGCTATTTATTATTATTTTGGCCATGTAGTTGGGGGTTAGCTTATGCTTATTCTTTAAATAAAGACTTGGAAAATTTTCTTTATTACATTGTTCTATTTTTTTTAGGTGCAGTACTGATGAGAAGTGCCGGATGTATTGTAAACGATATAGTTGATAGAAAATTAGATAAAAAAGTTAAACGTACTAAAAATAGGCCGTTAGCAGCTGACTTGATAACAATCAAAAAAGCTTTTTCTTATGTAGTTATACTTTGCGGTCTAGCTTTTTGTATTTTAATTCAATTTAATTTTTTAACTATAGCTTTGGGTTTAGCATCTATGTCTCTTGCTTTTTCTTATCCTTTTATGAAAAGAATAACTTATTGGCCACAACTTTTTTTAGGGCTCACCTTTAATTGGGGAATAATAATGGCCTGGACTTCGATAAGCAATTATTTAACTTTTGATATATTTATTGTTTATCTAGCGGCCATATTTTGGACATTGGGTTATGACACAATTTACGGCGCTCAAGACATTAAGGATGACGAAATTATAGGAGTAAAATCAACATCAGTTAAATTTAAATCCATGTTAAAAAAGTTTGTTCTTTTATGTTATTTAATAAGTTTATTTACACTTTTAATATTTTTTTACTATAATATGAATTCACTTTATTTTTTAATTCCATTTTTAGCTTTTTCAATTACGCTAATTTATCAAATATTAACTTTTGATAAAAAAAAACCTTTAACTTGTTTGAATGCGTTTAAAATAAATAATTTTTCTGGATTTTACTTATTTTTAACTTTTTTAACTCTCTCTTTGTAAAATGAAATTTGATGAATTAAAGATAATTTTAAAAAGACTTTATAGAGATCATGTAAACAGATATCTCCATAGAATTTTTTTATCATTATTTTTGTCTTTAATTGTTTCTTTAAGTACGTCAGCGATTGCTTGGTTACTTGATCCAGCTGTAAAAAAAATATTTATTGAAGAAAATCAAACTTATGCTTGGACAATTCCTCTGGCGATTATAATAGCATTTTCTTCAAAAGGTATTTGTTTATATATAGCAAGAATATTACTTATAAAAACAGGACAAGAGATTTCGGGCGAGCTTCAAACTAAAGTAGCTAAATATATTTTAAATACTGATATCTCCACAATTGAAAAAAAACATTCTGGTAAATTTATCTCAAATATAAATTTTGATGCTGGGCAAGTAAACTCTCTATGCAGTACAGGTATACTTAATTCTATGAAAGACTCTATGACGCTAATCGCCCTCATTGGAGTTATGGTTTATCAAAATTGGAAGTTAACTTTATTTGCTTTAATAATGATGCCTTTAGCGGCTGGGTTATCAAAGTCTCTTGGCAAAAGAATAGGGAAAGCAGTTTCAGAAGCTGGTGAAATTGCTGGAAGCCTAACAGCCCATTTGTCAGAAATTTTAAAGGCATCAAAAATGATTAGAATATATCAAAAAGAAGATATCGAATTTCAAAAATCAAAAGATATTATTTTTCAAATGGTAAACAAAGGAGTAAAAATATCCTCAATAATTGTTAGAGCAACACCTATAATGGAAATATTAACTGGTTTTATGATTGCCGGATTCATATACTTTTCAGGTGCATTAATCGCTTCAGGTGAGCTACAGGTAAATCAATTTTTTTCTTTTTTAGCAGCTATGATGCTAGCCTACCAACCTATTAGATCTTTAGCTACAATCAATATGATTGTATTTTCTGGTGCCGCAGGTGCAAAAAGGATTTATAGTGTGATTGATCAGCCGATAAAAATTAATAACGATAAAAGTCTTCCAGATCTTAAGGCACAGGATGGCAATATAAAATTTGAAAATGTTAGTTTTAAATATGAAAATTCAAATGATAAAGCAATAAATGATATAAATTTAGATATCCGAGGTGGGAGTATGGCTGCATTCGTTGGTCATAGTGGTGCAGGAAAAAGTACAATTATTAATTTACTACCAAGATTTTATGATCCCCAAAACGGTGAAATTTTTATAGATGGTCAAAATACTAGATCGGTAAATCTAAATTCACTTAGAAAGAATATATCTCTTGTTAGTCAAGATGTTATTCTTTTTGATAGTTCAGTTAAAGAAAATATTTTGTACGCTAATAATGACTCTTCGGAAAAGGATTTTTTAGAGGCATGTAAATTTGCTGCCGCAGAGGAATTTATAAATGATTTACCACAAAAACACTCAACATTAATAGGTGAAAATGGGGTAAGGCTCTCAGGAGGGCAAAAACAAAGACTTTCAATAGCAAGAGCAATTCTTAAAAAGTCTCCAATAATTTTGTTAGATGAAGCTACTTCATCTTTAGACGCTGAGTCAGAAGAAGTTGTGCAAAGCGCTATTAAGAATTTAACCAAAAATAAAACTACTCTTGTAATCGCTCATAGATTATCAACTATACATAATGCTGATAAAATTTTTGTAATCAAAAAAGGAAGGTTGATAGATGCTGGAAGTCACGAAGAGCTTATCAAACATTGTGACTATTATAAGCTGTTGTATGAAAAACAGTTAAAATAAAAATTATGATATTCTTTTACAGAGTTTTAACTTTTTTTTTATTTCCAGTTTTTATAGTGATTACTTATTTAAGAAGGTTTATAAACAAAGAAGATAAGAAAAGATTTAAAGAAAAAATATCAGTAAGGGAAACTTATTTCCCAAAAAATAAAAGGATTTTTTGGATACACGCCGCTAGTATAGGTGAAACAAACAGTGTTTTACCTTTGATTAATGAAATAATTAAAGATAATCAAGAAATATTTATATTGTTAACTACTACAACTCTTAGTTCTAGTGAACTTATTAAAAAAAAAAAATTAAATGAGAATAATTTTAAACACCGTTTTTTTCCACTTGATATTCAATTCTTGGTTAAAAAGTTTTTAAATCATTGGAAACCAGAAATGGTAATCTTTATCGACTCTGAAATTTGGCCAAACTATTTACTTGAAGTATCAAAAAGAAAAATACCTTTAATGCTACTAAATGGAAGAATAACAATGAAAACTTTTAAAAGATGGAAAATGATTCCTAATTTATCAAAAAAATTATTTAATTTGTATGATTTGTGCCTATCTTCTAGTAACGAGACAGAAAAAAATTTGAGATCTCTCGGGGCAAAAAACGTTAAATTTATAGGTAATTTAAAATTTTGTCCCACAGTAAATGACGATATAAATAATAGTAATTTAAAATTATTTTTTAAAAATTTTTATATTTGGTGTGCTGCAAGTACTCATCCTGGAGAAGAAGAAATAATTCTAAGAACACATATTTTATTAAAAAAAAGGAATATAAATATTAAAACAATTATAATTCCACGTCACATTACAAGATCAAAAGAAATTTATGAAAGTTGCTTCAATTTGAAATTGAAGGGTCAGATAATTAATAATTACAATGATATCTCTAAAGAATCTGAAATATTAGTAATTAATTCTATAGGTGAAATGACAAAATATTTCTATAGTTGTAAAAGTATTTTTATGGGAAAATCATTTTCTAAAAAGCTCATTAAAGTAGGTGGTCAAAATCCTATTGAGCCTGCTAAGTGTGGGTGCAAGATATATCATGGTCCTTATGTTTCTAATTTTAAGGAAATTTATAATTTTTTAAATCAAAAAAAAATTGCCTACAAAGTAAGTGATGAGCATGATTTATCAGTAAATTTATTTCAAGATTTTAAAAGCAACACTTATTCAAATCAAAAAAATATTGATGAACTCAATAATTATGGAAAAAAAATATTGTCTTTAACAACTCAGGAAGTATTAAAATTCAAAAATGATATTTAAAAAACCATTATTTTGGAACAATATAAATTTTCTCTCGCTATTTTTTCTACCTCTTTCTCTTATTACTTTGATACTAAATATTTTAAAATCGTTATTAATAACGCCATATAGATTTAATGTTCCAATAATTTGTGTAGGAAATATTTTTATTGGAGGAACAGGAAAAACTCCTTTGAGTATTTATATTTATAACCTCCTAAAAAAGAAAAGATTTAGCCCTGCAATAATTAGAAAATATTATCATTCACATTTAGATGAAATAAATCTTACAAAAAGTAAAACAAAAGCTTTCTTTTCTGAAAAAAAAAGATCTATGTCTATACTAAAAGCCGAACAGAAAAAGAACAACGTTATTATAATGGACGATGGTCTACAGGATGTATCGATAATAAAAGATTTAAGTATAATTTGCTTTAATAGTATAGACTTAGTAGGAAATGGACTCCTGCTACCTGCTGGTCCATTAAGAGATAGTTTAAAAAAATTAAATGATTGTCAAATAGCGGTCATTAACGGAAAAAGAAACGTCCCTTTTGAAAAAAAATTAAAGATGATATCTAATAATATTAAGATTTATCAATCTATATATAAAATAAAAAATGCAAAAAAATATAAAGGAAAAAAAATTTTTGCGTTTGCAGGAATCGGTAATCCAAACAATTTTTTCAATTCGTTAAAAAGTTATGGATTAATAATAGAAGACACAATTTCCTTTCCAGATCATTACAATTATTCAAAGAATGAGATAAAAAATATAATTTCAAGAGCAAAAAAGAAAAAGTTAAAAGTAGTTACTACTGAAAAAGACTATTTTAGAATTAAAAAGTTAGGTTTAAAAAACATTGAGTATATTTCAATTGATTTAAAAATTAAAAATCATAAGAGTTTTGAACATGAGGTTTTAAAAAATCTATGAAAAAAATTTTTTTTTATTTTTTTCAATCAATAGTTATTTATTTATTTTTCCTTATTTCAATAATTATTGGTTTAAATTTAAGTAGAAAATTGTTCTCGTTTATTTTCATTAAGATTGGAAATTTGTTTAAATCTAAAGCAATCATTCTTCAAAATTTGTATAAGATTAAACCTGACACGAACATCTTAGAAAAAGAAATAATGATTAAAAAGATGTGGTCTAACTATGGAAAAACATTTATAGAGTATCCATATTTATATTTATTTAAAAAAAAATTTAATCATATTACTATTAAAAATAAGAAGGTAATTGATCAAATAATAAAAAAAAATAAACCTGTAATTTTTATATCTGGGCATTTTGCTAATTATGAATTGATGTCCATGGAATTAACAAAAGCTGGGATTAAATTAGCTACAATTTATAGACCTTTAAATAATATTTTTTTAAATTCTTTTATGGAATATCTCCGAAGAACTTTTGTATGTCCTTATCAAATTAAAAAAGGATTAAATGGGGTAAAGGAAACTTTAGAATATATGAAAAAAGGTTACAGTATTGCTTTAATGGTTGATCAAAGAGTTAGTGAAGGATCTAAGATAAAGTTTTTTAATAATAATGCTTACACAACAACCTTACCGGCCCAATTAGCAACTCGTTTTAATTGTGATATTGTCCCTATTTATATTTCAAGAACTATTGAGGATAAATTCATAATGGAGATATTGGAACCTATCGAAGTCTCAAAAAATACAAGAGATAATAAAGAATTAATAACAAAAAAAATTAATGAAATTATTGAAGATTTAATACTAAGAGACCCAAGCCAATGGATTTTGACACATAACAGGTGGAAATAGTAAAAAAATTTAATTATTTTAAATTTTCAAATTTTTGCTTCACTTCTATCGGTGAAAAATACGCTTCTTGAAGATCAACATTCCAGTAATTCAAATTTTCTAATAAAATTTTTTTTTTTTGATACAGCGCACTCTACATAGTCGCCTTTTTCAATCACTTCAAAATTATTAGCTAAGTATTTTAGTTTTGCTTTTTTTCCACTCATAATTTAAGTAATATATAACAAATCTTTTAATATGAATATTGCTTTAATTGGTAGTGGAGGTCGCGAAGATTCTTTATGTAGAAAGTTAAAGAATTCAAAAAAGATCAGTAATATCTTTTGTATTCCGGGAAACGCTGGAACAGCAAAGATAGCTACTAACTTGGATGTAGACTTTCTTGATTTCAATTTGTTACTCAAAAAACTTAAATATTATAAAATTCAATTGGTTGTGGTAGGACCAGAAGAGCCTTTGGTTAAAGGTATAGTTGATTTTCTCGAAAAACATAAAATCAAAGTTTTCGGTCCAAATAAATTCGCTTCAAAACTTGAGGGCTCTAAAGCATTTATGAAGTTAATTTGTAAAAAGTATAAGATACCTACTGCAAATTTTAAAATTTGTAAAAATAAAAAAGATTTTAATAATTCTATTAAAAAATTTAATTTGCCAATAGTGGTTAAAGCGGATGGCTTAGCTGCTGGAAAAGGAGTAGTAATTTGTAAGACCAGAGAAAAGGCTTTTGAAATTTCAAACCAAATTTTTCAAGGTAAATTTAAAAGCTCAAATAAGGTTGTGTTAGAGGAATTTCTACATGGAGAGGAGGCAAGTTACTTTTTAATCGTGGATAAAAATAACTTTATTCAATTCGGAACAGCTCAAGATCATAAAAAAGTTTATGAAAAAGAAAAAGGTCCTAATACAGGTGGTATGGGTGCATATTCTCCAGCGCCAATCATAGATAAAGAATTAGAAAATAAAATTATTACAAGAATTGTAAAACCAACTTTAAAAGCTTTAAAAGATAAAAAACAATTTTATAGAGGTTTTCTCTATGTAGGATTAATGATAAAAAATAAAGACCCTTACTTAATTGAGTACAATGTCAGAATGGGAGATCCAGAATGCCAAGTTATAATACCTCGTCTTAAAACAGATTTACTCAAGATAATTAATTTTTCTCTACAAAATCAATTGAAAAAATTAAAATTAAACTGGGAAAAAAATAAATGTATGACAATTGTCTTGTGTTCCAGAGGATATCCTGGAAATTTTAAGAAAAATAAAATCATCAAAATTAAAAAAATTATAGATAAAAAAAATCTATTTATTATTCACGCTGGTACCAAGGAGAGTAATGGAGAAATTATTTCTAACGGAGGAAGAGTTTTAAATATTGTTTGTAAAGGACAGAACTTTAATCAAGTTAGAAAAAAAATAATCAGATTAATTAAAAAAATTAATTGGAAAAATGGTTTTTATAGAAAAGACATTGGTTGGAGAGTAATAAAAAAAAAATGAGAATTATTAGTGGTAAATTGAGAGGAAAAAAAATATCATATATCAATTCATCAACCACAAGACCGCTCAGAGACTATGTAAGAGAAAATATTTTTAATATTATAGCTCATGGAAAAGAAATGAAATTTAATTTAGATAAAGCAAATATTTTAGATTTATATTCTGGGGTTGGTTCATTTGGAATTGAGTGTTTATCAAGAAATGTCAATAAAGTTGTATTTGTTGAAAGAGACCATTTAGCTTACTCGATCTTAAAAAAGAATATAAGTCATTTAAATATGGCAAGTAGGGCAGAACTTAGATCTCAAGATATTAAAAATTATATTGAACAATTCAATGAGAAGGATAAATTTGATCTAATTTTTTTAGATCCACCCTATAAAGACACTTCTTATTTAGAAATTATAAAATTAATTAAAGAAAAAAAAATATTCAATAAACATAACAAAGTCATTATTCATCGAGAAAGAAAATCTGAAGAAAAATTAAATAAGTTTTTACAAATAGATCTAGAAAAAAATTATGGTAGGTCAAAAATTATTTTTGGTTCTTTTTAAATAAATTTTGTTTAGTTAATATTTTTATTTGTTCTACCGCAGGCTGGTTAAAAGGATTAATTCTTAAGTTTTCTGCAACAAATACTGTTTCTAATATAAAATAAGAAAATAATTCACCTATAGTTTCCTCATTTCTTTTATTAATTTCTATAGAGAGAAACGGTATTTTTTTAATTTTAAGTAAGGAAATCATTGCTTTTTTTTGATTTTCTAACACTTGATTCATACTTTTATTATTAAGTGTTTTAATGAAAAGTCCTTTGTTTTTTTTAATCTTTTCTTTCTCTTTAAACGAAAAAATATAAAAAAAATTATCTCTTGGTCCATCTAAAAAAAGCTGGAGAATACTGTGGTGATCTCGAGGGGCAATAGAAATAAATGGTACTATACCTTTTCCCTTTTTACCTAAACTTTCAGCAATTAACTGTTGGCACCATAAAGAAAAATATTCTAAATCCTTACCATAGTTCAATAAAACTAAAGAGTTTATCTTTTTCGAATTATATATATTTGATAAATTGATCAAATTTTTAATTAATGTAGATTTCTTTTTATTGAGAAAATAAAGAATATTTTTTTTAAGTTTAAATATATTGATGCCCATTAAATAACAAGGAATCAATGCTGTTTCAGAAAAAATAGAGTATCTTCCACTAATATAACTTCTATGAAAAATAGTTTTAATTTCAAGTTTTTTAGCAAATGAATTTAGGTTATTTTTTTTATTTTCAGTTATTACTAAACAATTATTCTTATTAAAATCAGCTTTATTTTTAAGAGAGTTAATTATAGACAAAACTTCAATTGTGTTTCCAGATTTAGATATAATAATAAATAGTGAATTATTTAAATTTTTGGATTTATTTAATTTATTAATTTGATCTGGATCTAGGTCATTAATAAAAATTAATTCTTTTTTTGATTTTTTTTTTAAAAAATGATTTACAGCTTGAGCCCCTAAAATTGATCCTCCTAAACCAATAATAATAATTTTTTTAAATTTTTTATATTTTTTTAAATCTGTAAGATTTACATTCAATTTGAAATCATTAGAAAATGAATGAAATGTATTTTTTTTTTCTCTAATATTTTTTTTTGCTTTTTTGATCGAATTATAAATTATTTTTTTATTTAAACTTGTTTTTGAGATCTTAAACTTATCATTTCCTATAAAACTTTCGAAATTTATATTATGCTGATAGGACATTAATTTTTTCTAATCTCCTCTAAAAAAACATTTTCTAACTCAGACTTTTCTCCTGTATTTTCACTTTCAACTGTTTCTAGAATATTTTTGTTGTCCTGTTTAACGTTATTACTAGATTTAGGTTTAGGTAATTCTCCCATTTTTGGTGGTAATGATAGCGGTCCTCTTTTTTCAATTAAAAATTCATCCGTCGTTCGAGTTTTTTCATTTCTTAAAGCTTTTCCAGCTTCAGTTAAAGAACCACATGATACTAAAAGACAGAACAGAAATATAAATTTAATTCTCATTTTTATTTTTTATACACTATTTCATTTAATATCATGAATATAATGCCAATTGATATAAAAATATCTGCAATATTAAAAGTGAACCAATGAAACTCTTGAATATGGAAATCTATAAAATCTGGGACCGCTTTAAAAATAATTCTATCGTATAAATTTCCTATAGCACCTCCTATTATAAATGAAAAAAAAAACTTTTCTTTAAGGTTGGAGTTAATCATAAAAAATAATAATACTAATATAACAATAGATATAAAAATTGTTAAAACATTGTAGTATATTCCTGCATTTAAGCTAAAAAGACCAAAACCAATTCCTGTATTAAAAACTAAAACTAAGTTTAAGTAATCATTTATAAATAAAGAATTTTTATTTTCTAAGAAATTTATAATTCCAATTTTGACTGACCTGTCTATTGCAAATAAAAATAGTATTAATATTAAGAATAAATAATTTTCTTTTATTAGTTTCATAAGGATTAATTTAATAATTTTTTTTTATAAAAATTCTGCACATCTAATACATTTTGTTCTGAGTATTTTCCAACATCTAGTACATTTTTCACCTTCGGTTTTTTTAACCTTTATAATAGTTTCCATCTTATTGTCAGAATTTCTTAAAAGCTTTGCTTTGGAAGTTATAAAGTATTCAGGTAGATCTAAATCCTTTAAAATTTTAAAATTTTCTTCATTAGTAAAAATTTCAATTTCTGCTTCTAAACTTGATCCAATCTCTTTATTCGACCTTTTTTCTTCTATTGCAATATTTGCAATTTGTTTAATTTTGTAAAGATCTTTCCATTTTTCTGCTAATTCATTATCTTGAAATTTAGATTTTAATTCTGGAAATTGCATTTCATGAATACTGCTTTCAGATTTTTCTATTAAATTGAAAATTTCTTCAGTAGTAAAAACTAGTATTGGTGCAAACCATTTTAATAAACAGTCTAATAATATGTTTAAAACTATAATACAATTTTTTCTTTTTTTTGATTTAACACTGTCACAATAAAGAACGTCCTTTCTTATATCGAAATAAAAAGACGACAAATCTAACGTGCAAAAACTTAAAAGTTCTTTGTAAAGTTTATGAAAATTATAATTTTTTAAATTTTCTTTAAAGTTAGAATTTAAAACAAATATCTTATGTAAAATATACCTCTCTAACTCAGGTAGTTCTTCCACATTTAGATTATTTAAATTTACTTTCTGAAAATTGTCCTGAATATTTCCTAATATAAATCTAAAGGTATTTCTAATTTTTCTGTAGGACTCTGCATGTTGATTTAATATTGTTTTATCAATTCTTAAATCTTCTGAATAATCTGATGCTGTTACCCAAACCCTTAAAATGTCAGCTCCAAAATTTTTCAAAATATCTTCTGGCGATATTACGTTTCCAGCTGATTTAGACATTTTCATTCCCTTTCCATCAACTACAAATCCATGTGATAAGATGCTTTTGAACGGCGCTTTTCCTCTTGTGCCGCAAGACTCTAAAAGTGAAGAATGAAACCAGCCTCTATGCTGATCTGAGCCCTCTAAGTACATATCTGCAGGCCATTTTAAATCTTTCCGAGACTCGAGAACAAAACTATGTGTAGACCCACTATCAAACCAAACTTCTACAATATCTTTTAATTGATCAAAATCTGAAGATTTATAGTCTTTTCCTAAAAATCTTTGAGGTTCATCTGTAAACCAACAGTCTGAGCCTTCTTTCTCATAAACTTCAGCTATTCTATCAATAACTTTTTTGTCTCGAAGGGGTTCTTTAGTTTTTTTGTTAATAAAGATTGGCAAAGGTACTCCCCAAACTCTTTGTCTCGATACACACCAATCTGGTCTACCTTCAATCATTGATAATAATCTTTCTTTACCTTTGCTTGGGTAAAAAATTGTTTCATTAATAGATTGTATAGCTTTTTTTCTTAGAGATTGTTTCTCCATTGAGATAAACCATTGAGGTGTAGCCCTGTAAATTAATGGTGCTTTAGATCTCCATGAATGTGGGTAACTATGTTGTAGTTTATCTGAAAAAAGTAACATTTTCTCGTCCCTTAATTTTTGTATTACTTCCTTATCAGCTTTAAAAACATGCAGATTATCAAAATAAGGTATTTCTTTTGTATAACGTCCACTATCATCTACTGTATATTTTGAAGGTATATTGTTTTTTAAACATAGATTAAAATCATCAGGGCCGTGACTTGGAGCACAATGAACAATTCCTGTGCCTTGCTCTAAATTAACAAAGCTCGCGTTTAACAAAGGAACTTCATGATTAAAACCTAATTTTTGAAGTGGATGGTTGCAAATAGTATTTTTTAAATCATCTCCCTTAAAAGTTTTTAAATTTTTAAATTTTTTAATTTTACAAGATGAAATAAAATTATTTACTAATTTTGTGGCTACTACAATTTTTGTATCATTAAAAAAATCAGTTTTATCAATTTCGATCAATGAATAATCTAAATTATTATTATAAGCTAAAGCTTTATTAGCTGGAATTGTCCAGGGAGTAGTTGTCCATATAATTATATTCGAATTTTTTAAAAATTCTTTATCAGTATTCTTAACTTTGAAAGCGGTATAAATCGTGCTTGATGTGTGATCTTGGTACTCTACTTCAGCATCAGCTAAAGCAGTTTTTTCAACTGTGGACCAAAGAACTGGTTTAAAACCTTGATAAAGACTTTTGTCTAAAAGAAATTTTCCTAATTCTCTCACAATTTGAGCTTCGGCCTTAAAGCTCATAGTAGAATAATAGTTTTCGAAGTCACCTACAACTCCAAGTCGTTTAAACTCTTTAATATGAATATCTATCCATTTGCTTGCAAATTCTCTGCATTCTTTTCTGAAATCCTTTATAGGAATATCATCTTTATTTTTCTTATTTTTTTTATATTGTTCCTCTATTTTCCATTCTATGGGCAAACCATGACAATCCCACCCCGGAACATATATTGAGTCCTTACCATCCATTTGATGAAAGCGAGTAATCATATCTTTAAGAATCTTGTTTAAAGCAGTGCCCATGTGAATGTGCCCATTGGCGTAAGGGGGGCCGTCATGTAATATAAATTTTTCTTTACCTTTTGCCATTTTTCTTAGCTTCTTATAAAGATTATTTTTTTCCCAAATATTTATTATATCTGGTTCTTTATTAGGAAGGTTAGCCTTCATAGAAAAAGCTGTTTTTGGAAGCTGTAAACTTTCTTTAGACATTTTATTTAGCTAGTTTTATATCTTTTCTAATTTGATTTTTTAATTCTATAATATTTTTAAACTTTTTTTCAGGTCTTATAAATTTATTAAATATCACATTGATATTTTTATTATATAGGTTTTTTTT
>MDTG01370196.1_pt1 | contig 13615 bp, 9 predicted proteins | sample 811421 | NCBI WGS metagenome assembly MDTG01 (sample SAMN05326645, study PRJNA326480) | marine metagenome | isolation source: seawater | place: Pacific Ocean: South East | collected 2011 | reverse complement strand
GTTCGAGTTTGAGCATGACTTCACCCGGCTCATCACTCGCTTGACGCACAAATCCGGACTTCTCAAACACGTTGAGCATGGGTTTATTATTCACGAGTACGACTGCCTGCATTGAGTCGAGCCCACGTAGTTTGGCAATTCGTATCATTTCTTGTAGTAAGACACTGGCCATTCCCTGACCCTGGTAATGCTCACGAGTAACAAACGCGACCTCGCAACTATTATGAGATTCAATATAGTAATAGCGCCCCACGGCCATGATTTTTGCCGCAGAGCCTTTTTGACGCACAATACACAGTGCAAGGTCAACGGACTGATCAATACTCACTAAAGTACAGGATTTTTCTCGACTCATTTGTGTTGGGACAGCGTTATAACGCAATTGGAGCGTTTCTTTTGTGTGCGAATAGAAGAACTCTTGCAGACGGCGTTCGTCGGACGGGTATAGCGGCCGTAAATCAAACTCCTCTCCGGCGAAGCTGATTTTCTTAAAACCAATCTCTCCAAGTTCTGGCACATCACTCGGTGTTAGCTGTTGGTAATGGGGCACCCAGTAATGCTGACGCACTTGCTGTAATAACTGCTGTCTAAACTTAGGATGGGCAACACGGATAAGTTCGAGTGCACGTTCTCGAATACTCTTACCGCGCAATGATGCAACACCGAACTCAGTCACAACATAATGGACGTGACCGCGCGAGGTGACCACACCGGCGCCTTCACGAATGTGTGGCACGATACGAGAGGTTTTACCATCCTGCGTCGTTGACGGTAGGGCGATGACCGGTTTCCCACCTTGGCTCAGTGATGCTCCTCGACTAAAATCAACTTGCCCACCAATACCCGAGTAGAATTGATGACCTATCGAGTCGGAGACCACTTGCCCGGTTAGGTCGACTTCAATCGCGCTATTAATAGCAATGAGGTTGTCGTTGCGCGCAATGTTTGTTGGCGAGTTGACGTATTCACTTGGATAAAAGCCAACGTGGGGATTGCGATCGACAAAGTCGTATAGCGCTTGGCTACCCATACAAAAGCTAGTGACAATTTTATTGGGATGGAAGGTCTTTTTACGGTTATTAATCACGCCTTGCAGCATGAGGTTCATAATATCGTCGGTGATAAGTTCGCTGTGTACACCGAGGTCTTTATGGTTACCTAAGTAGTGTAACGCTGCGGCACAAATACGACCTAAGCCAATTTGCAAAGTACAACCGTCTCTTACTAACAAGGCAATATACTGTCCAATACGTTCAATAATTTTGTTATCTACGGTATCGGGTGGCGGTAATTCAGGTAGCGGTTGATCGTGATACCAAAAGTAATCGATCTGATTTTTATGCAGGAAGGATTGACCAAAGGTAACGGGCATATGCTCATTGACTTGTGCGATTACGGTATTGGCCGATTTAGCAGCGGCGGCCACCATATCAACGGAGACTCCCATTGAGTGATAACCATATTGATCAGCAGGGCTGACCATAATAAGCGCAGCGTCTAACGGTAAAATACCGTTGTTAAACAAATTGGGAATATCGGAAATAAAACAAGGCGTATAGTCTGCTCGCCCTTCATTAACCGCCGTGCGAACGTGATCGCCGCCAATAAAAAAGGTGTTTACTTTGAATAGCTGTTGATGCTCGGGTAATGCCCATTTATTGTCAGATAGCGTCATGAGCTGCACAATCTCAATATCGTGCAGATGCTTTGCATTTTCGATCAGATCGTTAATAAGCGCCGTAGGCACCGCCGCGTGGGAACCGATAAAAATACGTTGTCCAGACTTTAAAAGCTTGGACCAGTCAAGTTTGCCCATAATCACCACCTTGCAGGGGATTTTCTTTATTTAGATTGAGCGCTAAATAAGCTAGACTGTTACAGGATGTTGCAAAATCGTATACAATGTCGCCGCTAATACAAAAAATATAACAAAAAGTTGGACGCATATCCGTGAAACTTGTCAAAACTCATGAATCACTCACGCATACATTATGTCTATTGTTACTGAGCTTTGTCTTGGTCGGCTATGCGTCTTTAGTCGAAGCGAATACGGTTGAAGACCAACCTCCTCAGTCTATCGAGTCGCAACTCAACGAATATCTTAATCAATCGGTGGCTGATGATTTTGATGGCAAAGCTTTTTTGCAGCCCGTCATTAATCGGCTCGCGCCAACGACCCCCCTTGCCGTCCGTGTTAGAGCACTTACTTATTGGGCATCCGAGTTTGCCTATGAAGGACAGTATGACAAAGCGAATGAAATTTTAGATCGGTTGGAAAAAGAGGTTCAGCAGAGCAGTGATGCGAATCTAAAAGCTGAATTGCTGGCCAATCGAATTGATTTGCTGGTATTCGCAGATAAGCTCGATAAAGCCTTTGTTAAAGTGCCGGACCTCGAGGCGATTATGCCGAGAGTGCGTAATCCACGAATCAATTATTACGCCTATAACTTGCTTTCGCGACTTTACACGCAGTGGAGCCGCTATGAAGTTGCGTTGGGTTATTTAATTAAAGCACAGTCCGCGCTTGATCATATGGAAGGCATTAGTCAGCTTCGTCGTCGATTGTACCTCAAGTCATCCATTGCAGATATTCAGTTGCGCCTCGAACAGTGGGACTTAGCGTTGAAAACGTCACAGGAGGCACTCGATGAAATCGGCGATAATTCCATTCCATCGTTGTCATATGAGCTGTGGTTTACTCAGTATTATGCCTACACCAGTCTTGGTAACTATGAGCGTGGACTTACGGCGCTGCAGAAGGCGTATCAGTATACGGAAAACTTTCCCTATCAACGCGCCATTGTTTTGAATAATTTTGGCGACTCGTACATGCGGCTAGAGCAGTTGGATAAAGCTAAAGCTCACCTGAATGAAGCCTTGGCGTTAGCCAAATCATTAGATTATGACGATATGGTGCGCACGGTCGAATTTAACCTAGGTTTTATCGCTGTGAGACAAGGCGATAGCTTAGGTTTGCAACAGATGAAACGGGTCGTTGATTATTTTCGCGAAACCGACCAATTGAGTGCGCTTGAACAAACCCTAAAGGAGCTTGCTCAAGCTTATGAAGTTATGGAGCGATATAAAGAGCAAGCGGTTGCTTTAAAAGAACGACAGTCTATTCGAGAAAAAATCTTACAAAATTCGCAAAGTAAGGCATTAGCCGAAATGCAGGCATTGTACGATAATCGTGATAAAGCTCAGCGAATAGATTTGTTGGAGCAGCGCAACAAGCTGAGCGAGCAGATCATAGAGAATAATCGTCAACAAACAATTATCACTTGGTTAGCGATCATTCTGGGTGGCTTTGTGTTCTTGGCGCTATTGTTGCTCTACCGCAAAGTGAAAGAGTCTAACCGTAAATTGCAACAGGCTAACGTTGCTCTATCAGAGCAAACTAAACGCGATCCGTTGACTGGTTTGGAGAACCGTCGCTCGATGCAACTATCGATGGAGGCGCGCAGAAAACAAAATGTAACCACGCCGATTGGTCTCGTGTTACTCGATATTGATAATTTCAAGCGAATTAATGATACCTACGGACACCATACCGGCGACGAAGTACTCGTAGAGATGAGTCGTCGTCTGCGCGAATTGTGCCGCGAAGACGATAGCTTGGTCCGCTGGGGCGGAGAGGAATTTTTATTTTGCCTTAATCGCGTTAACCAGCAGCAGCTCATAGAGCTTGTGAAGCGTATTCAACACGCGGTGTCGTCTGAACCGGTCGAGACGTCGAAAAAAGCCATAGAGGTGACAGCGACTATTGGTTTCATTACACTGCCTTTCAGTCATTTCAGTGAGGCTGAGCTAGACTGGGAGAGCGCTCTGAAGTTGGCGGACCTTGCACTTTATTCAGGCAAAGCACGAGGTCGTCACTGCGCAGTTGGCGTCATGGGCTTAACAGAGCACGGGCATGCACACATGGATGACTTAATTGATAACTCAGATGCAGCTATTGAAGATAATTGGTTAGTGCTTGAGTTAGTCGAGGAAAGTTGATGAAGCTATCGCAATTTGGTCCAGGGGCGCTTGTAGCGGCCGCATTCATAGGGCCGGGAACGGTAGTAACGGCCTCGCTGGCTGGCGCTGAATTCGGTTATGCGTTGTTATGGGCGCTATTACTTTCCACACTTATTTGTGCTGTTTTACAAGAGATGGCATCGCGTATTGGGGTGGTCACCGGTAACGGGCTTGGTGAAAACATCCGCGACCAAATTACCTCACCTTGGCTGCGCATTCTTTTCTTCACACTGATTATCGCGGCCATTGTGGTTGGCAACAGCGTTTACCAAGGCGGTAACTTATCGGGCGCTACGCTTGGTGCGCAGGAAGTGTTGGGGGAGGTGCCGTTACTATCGGATTGGTTTGCCAAGGGATGGCCGTTAGTTTTTGGCCTATTAGCGGCCGCTATTCTTTGGCAAGGCAAAGCCAGGTTTATTGAGTATGCGTTGATTACGCTGGTTTTGTTGATGAGCCTCGCGTTTATCGGTACTTTTTTGTTGACCGACCCGAACTGGCTTGGCGTTGCCGATAGTTTGCTGCGCTGGCGTTGGCCGTCGGACAGTATTTTAACCGTTATCGCGCTGGTCGGAACGACCGTGGTGCCTTACAACTTATTTCTTCATAGCGCGTCGGTGGCAAATAAGTGGTCCGGTGATGAAGGAGTAAAACAGGCGCGGATCGATACGTTTATCTCAATTCCGCTGGGCGGCCTCATTTCTATGGCGATATTGGCGACCGCTGCCAGCGCTTTTTTTGCTCAAGGTATTGCTATTGAGTCCGCTGGTGATCTTGCTATCGCGTTGGCCCCTTTATTTGGTGACTCTGCTAAATATTTAATGGCACTCGGCTTGTGTGCAGCCGGTATTTCATCAGCTACCACTGCACCACTGGCATCTGCTTATGCGCTATGCGGTATTATGGGATGGAAACAGTCATTAACTGGCTTTGCTTTTCGCGTCATTTGGGCAACGATTCTAGTGCTAGGTGTTGTCATTAGTAGCCTAGGTCTATCGCCGATTAAAGTGATCTGGTTTGCTCAAGTCGCTAACGGTATTTTACTTCCGGTTATCGTCGGTTTCATTTGGTGGTTGTGTAATCAGTCGACGATGAGACACATGAAAAACAGTATCGTGGGTAATGCATTCGCAGCCATCATCATGTTAACCAGTATCGTGCTAAGCTGGAAAAGTCTGCATCATGTCTGGTTGTCCATCACCGGTTAGTCACGGGTATTTGAGCTAAAAAATAAAGTTTTCGTTGACAAACTTTCTTTCTACATCTATATCGTCATTGTCGTTATAGGCGACAGACTTTTTGTTAGGTTTTAGTCTGTAGGAAGGGCTTGCCATGACCGCAATTACACGTGAATTTTTATTGAGAAAACCGTTTAACGATTTCCGCAATTATCCCTATGGTTTCTCTCGCTCTGGGGATTTTTCTATTCGAGAAAGTGACGCACTGACTCAATATGGCTGTTTAATCACTGCTTTATTGCAGGGTGAATTAACGCCTAGCTGCGATGAAGATATTTCATTGCTCGCATCGGCTCGTGGTGAACAAGCGCCCGTAACCGTTGTTGAAAAGGCTTGGGCAAAATACCAAGCACGCATACACCGGCCTAAGGTGGCAAGTATGTATGGTAAAGGTAAATTATCCGATGAAGATTTCGGTTACTCCACTGACAGTGAAGATGACTTAATCGTCGAGGATTAATTGAGGAAAGCGTCTGTGACTGAAAAAACAGGCGCTTTTTTGTTGTTGTTTTGCTCGCTTCTTTGCTTCTGCCGCTAAATCAGAAACGTCATGATACGAGTTACAGCGATAATAGTCTGGCTGTACAATACCAATTGCAATGCCTAATAATGGGAACTGCGCTCGTTCTCCCGTTCTGTCATTGGCCAAAATATACTGCCTCGCTTGATCAGCGGTTGAGTAAAACTCTTTCACTTTGGCCTCAAAACGCGCCACTACGTCGAGATATTTATCTCTGTTAGTCGCAGCAACAGGCGAGATAGTGACAAAATCGTCGCCCCCGATATGACCGACAAAGTGATGACTCTCAGCGAATACCTCGCGTAATAGCTCGCCCACCCAAGATATTACTCGGTCGCCTTTCGAATAGCCGTAAACGTCGTTATAGGGTTTAAAGTTGTTAAGGTCAAAGTAAGCGACTTCAAAAGCTTTATTATCTTCGAGATATTGGGAGATGGTGCGGTGTATCGGCACGTTTCCCGGTAACAAAGTTAGTGGATTAGCATAGCGTGCATTCTGAACTTTGACTTCGGTGATGCGTCGCAAGAGATCTCGAATGGACGCGATGCCTTGATATCGACTATTTTGTGTAACAATAAATTGTTTGTAGATATCAACATCAAAATCATCGGTCACTTTGTTACTGACCAAGTCGATGGGTGTTTGCCAGTCCACAATCATGGGGTTCTTATCCATTACTCGAACGACATCTTTATTGGCGTAAAGAGCGCGTCCATAAGACCCCGAGAATAACTCCATAATCGCTTCGCGGCGCAACATACCGACCGGCTTACCGTTGTCGACAACGGGAATTGCGGTGAGTTGCTTGTCACCGGTGAATAAATCAAGCGCCACATGCGCTTTTGTCGTCGATGGGATGCTAGGCGCATCTTTAACTAACTGAGCAATGGTATCGCCATTAGGTCGATGTGAGCTAGCAATACGCTCTATCAGTTGTGAATCCGGGTGTAAGGGCGGGCTTTGAACGGGCCGACAGAGGTAAAAGCCTTGATACAAATGGATTCCTAGTTCATTCAACTGCTGCAGTTCTGCTTGAGTTTCGATACCCTCTGCAATGACTTTCGCGTTTAAATTACGAGCAAGGTTGATAATTGATTGCACAAACTCCTTTTTAGTCGCATCGTGCTGGAGTTCTTTTATAAAATAGCGGTCGATTTTAACGAAGTCGGGTTGCAGTTCTGACCATAACTTGAGGCCCGAATAACCCGCCCCCAGATCATCGATAGCGACACGCAGGCCCAGTGCGCGATAATGCGCAATAGCCTCAGATAGTAAATCGGTATCATCTATTGGGTAACGTTCTGATAGCTCGATGATGATGCGTTCAGGTGCTAACCCATGCAGTTCTGAGAGCCGCAGGGTGCTGCCAGTGGGATGGCTCTCATCTTTAAGTACGTTGGGATTTACATTGAGGAATAACTTGGCGTCTGTCTCAAGTTGGACAAAGCGCTGAATGGCTGCGTTGCGGCAGGCTAATTCGAGCTCGGAGAGGAGTTCTTGCTCTTGTGCTAACTTAAAGAGCTGGTCAGGGAACTCGAGTGAATGCCCCTCAGGACCACGAATAAGTGCTTCAAATCCCAAAATTGTTTGCGATGCATTGTCAAATATTGGCTGAAAAAGCGGCGATAAACGATCATTTTCGATGAGTTCTAGTAAGGCGTCCCGATTCGACATGCATAGTGAGCTGACTGATTAACGATGGCATTAATTTATCTCAATTGAGTGACGAATTTGTGACAGTCGAACTAAAAAGCGGCTTAGACAGCCGCTTTTTAAACTCGCTATTAACCCAGACGCTTAATAGCATGGTGTGCAATATCATTGCGGTAATAAACGTTATCCCAATGAATATGCTTAACTAACTGATAGGCTTCAAGCTGTGCCTGCTGGACGTCATCGCCAAGTGCCACGCAACACAACACACGACCGCCGTTTGTTAACAAACGGCCTTGCTCGTATTTTGTACCGGCATGAAAAACCTTGTATGACTCCGTTGCTTCGGGAATGCCTTTAATTTCGTCACCCTTATTATAGGACTCAGGGTAACCTCCAGCAGCCATCACTACGCCTACAGCGGTGCGTTCATCAAAGCGAGCCGAAGTACCCGCCAATTGACCTGTAATCGCCTTTTCGCAAAGCTCAACCAGATCCGAACGCATGCGCATCATGATGGGCTGTGTTTCGGGATCACCAAAGCGACAGTTGTACTCTAACACTTTGGCAGAACCATCTGGAGCAACCATTAAGCCAGCATAAAGAAAACCAACATAAGGTGTACCTTCCGCTGCCATGCCGTCGATGGTGGGTTGAATGACGTGCTGCATAACCCACTCATGGACTTCATCGGTGACGACGGGAGCGGGAGAATAAGCGCCCATACCGCCGGTATTAGGACCTTTATCGCCGTCATCGCGCGCTTTATGATCTTGACTCGATGCAAAAGCGACGGCTGTTTTACCATCGGCGATAACGATAAATGAAGCTTCCTCGCCAGTGAGAAACTCTTCGATTACAACACGACTGCCGGCCTCGCCGAACTTATTGCCAGCTAACATATCGTCGATTGCAGCATCGGCTTGCTCAAGGGTTTCAGCAATAATGACGCCTTTGCCTGCTGCTAAGCCGTCTGCCTTTATGACGATAGGTAGTTGGTTGTCACGCACATAGCTTTTAGCCGTCGCAATATCTGTAAAGGTGTCGTATGCGGCTGTAGGAATGTTGTGACGCGCCAAAAAGTCCTTACTGAACGACTTTGAGCCCTCGAGTTGTGCGGCTGCAGCAGAGGGACCAAAAATCGCAAGTTTACGCGATTGGAACAGATCAACGATACCTTTTACCAAAGGCGCCTCAGGACCAACAATGGTGAGGTCAATCGCATTCTCTTGAGCAAAGTCAGCTAACCCCTCGATGTCTTCAGCACTGATGCTAACATTTTTAAGGTTTGCTTCATCGGCTGTTCCGGCGTTGCCCGGTGCAACAAATACCTCAGTGACTTGTTTTGACTGGGCGGCTTTCCATGCGAGCGCGTGCTCGCGGCCACCGCCACCAACTACCAATATCTTCATGTGTTACCTTTGTGTTGTTGGTTTTCTAAACTTCAGTGTGAAGCGATCGCTCTCGCCAATCGCCTTATATATCTCGGCATCATCACCTTCATTAACATTTAATGTCGGTGGTAGGTTCCAAACACCATTTGGATGGTCTGCCGTATCTTTCGGGTTGGCATTAATTTCACTGGCTTCAACAAGCTCAAAACCCGCTTGCTCAGCGATATCAATAACCCACTGTTGATGAACATAGCCCGATTCCGCCATTGCATCAGCACTCGCATTGCTCGGTAAGCGGTGATCAACAACACCTAAAATACCGTCTGGCTTCAGCGCTCGCCAAAACTGACTAAATGCGTCACGCACAGCTTCTTCACCGCCGCTCATATACCAGTTGTGCAAGTTACGGAATGTTAGTACGCGGTCAGCGCTGTTGGGTGGCGCAATATCACTTTCCAAATCAGTCAGCGGTGCAAATTCGGTGATTTCAACATTACCGAATACCGCTTCGGTTTGAATACGATCAGTGAACTTTTCTAATGAGCGTTGATAATAGTCACTGCCCGAGTTTTGCGGAAAGTGTGCAGCGTAAAGCTGGCCGCTTTCACTTAAATAAGGAGCGAGAATTTCTGTGTAGTAACCGCCGCCTGGCCAGATCTCAACCACTGTCATGGTTGGTGCGAGTTCAAAAAACTCGAGGGTTTCAACGGGATGACGAGCTTCGTCACGCTTTACATAGCGTTCCGTGCGGCTATCGTCCTGAACGGCTTTTTCTAGTGTCATGCTAGAGCCGACTGAACCTTCGTTCGACGCTTGCCCGCAAGCACTTAAAGTCAATGCCGCAGCAATCGATAACATCAGTTTCGTTTTCATTCTTGTTTCCTCCGTAGTTGTTGAAGATAGATTAGCCCTGCTGATGCAGGGCTGCAAATCTGTCTAACTATTACCTACGGATTAATGACGGAAATGGCGCATTCCCGTAAAGACCATGGCAATACCATGTTCATCGGCCGCCGCAATAATTTCCTCGTCTCGAATGGAGCCGCCTGGCTGAATGATCGCTTTAATGCCGGCTTCTGCAGCGGCATCGATACCATCGCGGAATGGAAAGAACGCGTCAGACGCCATAACAGAGCCAGGCACATTGAGGCCTTCGTCGTTGGCCTTTATACCTGCTATTTTTGCACTATAAACGCGGCTCATTTGACCTGCGCCAACACCGATTGTCGCGCCGTCTTTGGCATAGACAATCGCGTTAGATTTTACAAATTTAGCCACTTTCCAACAGAAACGCAGATCGGCCATTTGCTCATCGGTTGGCGCAACTTTTGAAACGACGCGTAACTGCGACTCATCCACGTCTTGCGCGTCTGCTTCTTGAACTAATAGACCACCTGCAACGCGTTTGTAGTCCCATTGCTCGGTCGACTGCGACCACTCTCCACACGCCAGTAAGCGGACATTTTTCTTCGATTCTATGACGACTTGTGCAGACTTACTGACGGAGGGCGCAATAATCACTTCGACAAACTGTTGGTCAATGATTGCTTTAGCGGTGGCTTCGTCAAGCGGGCGGTTAAACGCGATAATACCGCCAAAAGCGGATGTAGGGTCGGTTTTAAAAGCGCGTTGATACGCCTGTTCAATGGTGTCTGCGATAGCAACGCCACACGGGTTAGCATGTTTAACGATGACACAGGCTGGCTCAACAAAGCTTTTTACGCATTCGAGCGCAGCATCGGTATCCGCGATATTGTTAAATGACAACGCTTTGCCTTGCAATTGTGTTGCGCTGGAAACGGTGCCTTGAGGCGCATCTTGTTCGGTATAAAATGCGGCCTTTTGGTGACTGTTTTCACCATAGCGCAGGCTTTGTTTGTGATTAAACTGGAGATTATAGGTGCGAGGAAATGCTGCTTCATCACGCAGACGACCACCTAAATAGTTTGCGATCATGCCGTCATATTGCGCGGTGTGCTCAAACGCTGACACGGCGAGCTCAAAGCGCTTTTCGGCTGACACTGCGCCGCTGTTTTGCTCCATATCAGCGATAACAAGTTCATAATCATCACTGTTAACCACGATCGTAACGTCTTTGTGGTTTTTGGCAGCAGCACGCACCATAGTCGGTCCGCCAATATCAATATTTTCAATTGCGTCTTCGAAGCTACAGTCGTCTTGCGCGATAGTCTTTGCGAACGGGTAAAGGTTAACAACGACCATATCGATAGGTGCTATATCGTGAGCTTCCATAACCGTTTGGTCGACATCACGACGGCCTAAGATACCACCATGAACCTTGGGATGAAGTGTTTTTACACGCCCATCCATAATCTCTGGATGACCCGTGTGGTCCGAGACATCTTTGACGGTGAGGCCGGAGTCGCGTAACAGCTTTGCGGTGCCGCCTGTAGAAAGAAGTTCAACGCCGCGCGATGCTAGTTGCTTAGCAAACTCCACGATACCGGTTTTATCTGAAACACTTAGAAGAGCACGTTTGATAGCTGGGGTCGTCATTATAAAGCCTTAATTTGAATTACAATTAATGGACAGTTTAGTAAAAAAAAGAGCGCCAGAAGGCGCTCTTGTAGAATAGGCAATTAATTCATGCCGTATTTCTTTAGTTTTTTGCGTAAAGTGCCACGGTTAATACCAAGCATGGTGGCAGCGCGCGTTTGATTCCCTCGAGTATAGGTCATGACTTCTTCGAGCAGTGGTGCTTCTACTTCTGATAAAACAAGCTCGTACAGCTCTTCAGGATCTTGGCCATCGAGTTGACGTAAGAAGCTGTTGATGGCTTGTTTGACTGAGTCACGTAACGGCTTAGGTTGTGAGTTATTTCCAATAGTGGTTAAAGGAGATGTGTTCTCACGATTTGGGTTTTGATCAAACATAATGCGCTTATCTCTTTCCTACAGTGACAAAAAATAATGTTCCAGGGTATTAATCTGCTGTTCAGCTTCTTCAATACCGTTAAACGCTTGGCGAAACTCGCGCCCGTTAGGGCGCTCATTGAGATACCAACCAACGTGCTTACGAGCGATTCGCACACCTTTATACTCGCCGTAAAACTGATGTAAGGCTTTCACATGCTCTACGACAGTGTGGGCGACTTCTTCGAGCGGAGGTACTTGCAAGTGCTCTCCATGCTCTAAAAAGTGCTGTATCTGCTTAAATATCCAAGGGTTACCTTGTGCACCACGTCCAATCATGATGGCATCGGCTCCTGTATATTTAAGCACGTGCGCTGCTTGCTCGGGCGACGTGATATCTCCGTTAGCAATGACAGGAATTGATATTGCCTCTTTAATCGCACGAATGGTGTTATATTCTGCTTCGCCTTTATACATGCATGCGCGCGTGCGCCCATGTACGGCTAACGCTTGAATACCACAGCGTTCAGCGATCCGAGCGATTTCAATTCCATTTTTGTGGTTTGGGTTCCAACCCGTTCTTGTTTTCAAAGTCACGGGTACATCAACCGCTTCAACCACTGCTGTTAAAATGTGTTCTACAAGCTCGGGGTGTTGCATTAACGCTGACCCTGCGAGCTTTTTATTCACTTTTTTTGCCGGACAGCCCATATTGATATCAATAATTTGAGCGCCTTGGCTGACATTTATTCTCGCCGCCTGTGCCATCAACTCGGGCTCAGAGCCTGCAATTTGTACCGACCGGATACCTAATTCACCCGAATGATCCATGCGTTGCATCGATTTATCGGTTTGCCATACCTTAGGGTTGCTCGACAGCATTTCAGAAACTGTCATGCCAGCACCCAGCTTATGGCAAAGCTGTCGGAATGGCTGGTCAGTCACCCCGGCCATTGGCGCTAAAATCAGGTTGTTGGGTAATGAATATGAACCAATCCGCATCGGTCAAAAACTACTCAGCGAAAAGGGAGAGAATTTTATGGAATTTATGGGATAAAGAAAAGGCTAAAAAGTATGCAAATTTGGTCTTTTTTTAATTTTTTACTATTGACAAAAGTCGCGCAGAGTCACTCTGCGCGGTATCCTGCCAACATGACCCATTCATCTTGTTGAGTTGGTGTTTCAAATTCAATTTCCGGCGCGTAAGCGTCGATGACCGATTGCGCTTGGCGTGCGAGTATGCCGGAAAGTACGAGGCGTCCACCTGGCTTTACGAACGTTTTGATAACATGAGCTAAGTCACGTAACGGACCAGCAAGTACATTCGCTAAAACAATATCAGCTTGGACACTTGGATGTTGCTCCGGCAAATAGACGTCAAACTTATCGGCGACATGATTTCGCTCAGCATTCTCTTGTGTCGATATAAGTGCTTGCTTGTCGATATCAATGCCTAACGCATGGGCAGAACCCAATTTAAGCGCAGCAATGCCTAAGATCCCAGAACCGCAACCAAAGTCGACTATCTGCTCATTACCTTTTACATGAGCATCAAGCCACTCGAGACACATCGCTGTAGTGGGGTGAGTCCCGGTACCAAATGCCATACCTGGGTAGAGCAATATATTGACGGCGTCGGGCTCTGGAATATCGCGCCAACTTGGGCAGATCCATAGCCGTTTACCAAACTGAATAGGATGAAAGTTGTCCATCCATTCGAGTTCCCAGTCTTTGTCCTCAAGTCCATCGAGTTTGTACTGCAGTGGTTTGGGTACAACTTTAGCTTTCTCTAAGTTAGCCACGACAGGCTTCATATCGATATCGGCATCGAATAAGCCAGTCACTAAGGTATGTTGCCATAGCAAGACTTCGCCCAGTGGGGGCTCGAAAATTGGCGTATCAGCTCCATCGCGATAAGTC
>MDTG01135236.1_pt1 | contig 13615 bp, 6 predicted proteins | sample 811421 | NCBI WGS metagenome assembly MDTG01 (sample SAMN05326645, study PRJNA326480) | marine metagenome | isolation source: seawater | place: Pacific Ocean: South East | collected 2011 | reverse complement strand
GGCGACGGGGAGGACCTCGAGTCGATCGCGCGCGCGCTCAGCAACGAGCTGGCCCGCGACGGCTTCCGCTCGCGCCGCTGCGTGCTCGGCGTCTCGGGTCGCGACGCGATCATTCGCTACAGCCACCTCCCGCCCATGCCCGACTGGCGCCTGGCGCTCCTGATGGACTTCGAGATCGAGGAGAACGCCGACCGGATCGGCGAGCCCCTCTCGGCCGACTTCCGCACCCTGCGCAGCGGCGGGGGCGGGAGCCTGGTCCTGATCGCGCTGGCCAAGGACGCGCGGGTCAAGGAGACGGTGGACGCCTTCGAGGCCGCCGGCTTCGAGGTCTCGGGCGCCGTGCCCCAGCCGGTCGCGGTCGGCGACACCTTCCGCTTCCTGGGCGAGGAGTCCGAGCGCGAGATCACGCTCGTGGTCGATATCGGCCGCTCGGCGACCGAGATCGCCCTGATCGAGGAGGGCGACCTGATCTTCGCCCGCAGCGTGGCGCAAGGCGGCGATATCTTCACCGAGCGCCTGCAGCGCAGCCTGGGGCTCGACTGGGCCGCGGCCGAGGAGCTCAAGCGCTCGGGCAAGGCGCCCGCCGGCAAGGACCTCGAGCAGCTGCTGCGCATGCCCCGCGCCCAGCTCTGCTCGACGATCCGGGCCTCGATCGACTTCGCCAAGCGTCAGCTCAAGCGGCGCAACCTGAGCGTCGAGCGGGTCGTGCTCAGCGGCGGCTCGGCGCGCCTGCCGGGGCTGGTGGACGAGCTCAGGTCGGAGGTCGGCTGCGAGGACGTGTCGGTGTTCGAGCCCCTGGGCGAGATCGAGCGCGCCTCGCGCTGCGACTCGACCAGCCGAGCGGCCGCGGAGGAGACCGGCCTCGAGGCCGCGACCGCGGCGGGCCTCGCGCTCTCGGCCGTGGTCCCCGGCGCCTGCAAGCTCAACCTGCTCCCGATCTCGGTCAAGGAGCGGCTCAACTTCCGCCACCGGACGGTGTATCTCTTCGTGGCGGCCGGCGTGCTCGCCGCCTCGATCCTGGTCAGCTTCGGGCTCGCGCTCTGGGAGAGCTCGGGCGAGTCGGGCCGAGCCGAGGCGCTGGCCAGCGCCCGCAAGGCCGTCGAGGGCCGCCTGGGAGACCACCTCGACCGCCGCGAGGGCAACGACAAGCGCGAGGACGACCTGCGTCAGCTGGCCGAGCGGGCCCGCCCGGGCTTCCACCTCAGCAACCTCCTGGCGCGCCTCGGCGAGCTGACCCCTCCGCAGATCTCCTTCGACGAGCTGGAGCTCAGGACGGGCGAGGTCGAGGGCGCGATCCAGTTCGAGCTCTCCGGGCTGGCCGACGACAGCCAGCAGCAGGGAGGCCAAGCCATGGCGACGCTCCGGGACGAGCTGAGCCGCGATCCGCGGATCGAAGACGTGCGGATCCAGCCCCAAGGCGACGAGGGGCACAGCCGACGATTCATGCTGACGGTGATCCCCGCGGGCAACCCCCGCGCGGCGGCGCCAGCAGAGGAGGAGGAGTAGTGGACTTCGAGGCCATTTGGCACACCCACAAGCCCTTCATCCTGAAGGTCCTCGGCGGCGCGCTCGTGTTCCTGATCCTGACCGGGGTCCGCAGCTCGATCGCGAGCGGCGCCGCGGCCCAGGCGCGCAAGAACGCCAGCCAGCAGGCCGCGATCCAGGACAAGATCGCCCAGCTGCGCGGCCAGGAGGGCCTCGAGAAGGGGCGCGCCAACGCGCTGAGCGACAAGCTCGAGCCGGCCCTGGCGCAGACCCTCCTCTGGCAGCCGCGCCCCGAGTTCCTCCTCCCGGAGGGCGAGGGCAGCCCGGCGCTCTTCTACGACAACGCGCGCCACAAGGCCCTCAGCGAGGTCGAGCGCTACGCGGCGCGCTGGAACGCGCAGGTCCCCAAGGGCGCCAGCGGCCTGGGCCTGCGCGAGGAGGTCGACGCGGCGGAGGTCGTGGAGTGCTTGGCCTGGGCGGACCTCGTTCAGCGAGTCGTGACCAAGCTCCTCGACGCCGGCGTGCGCACGATCGACCTGGTCGACCCGGGCGAGGCCAGCTACCAGGCGCGCCAGGGCGACAGCCGCCTGCTGCGGGAGATGCCGCTCAAGGTCGCCTTCAGCGCGGACGTCTCCCTGACGGCCAAGGCCCTGGCCGCCTTCCAGACCCAGGGCGAGTTCCTCCAGGTCAGCGAGGCCCGGATCAAGCGCGGCAAGGAGGCGCTCGGGGTGGAGCTCGAGCTGGTCGCGCTCTCGCTGGTCAAGGAGCGCCCGGCGGGCGCGGCCGACAACGCGGGCCCCGCGCGACGCCCGACCCGCGGACCCCAGCGCGTGCGCCGCTTCGGACGGGAGCGCTAAGCCATGGTCATGACCAAGGAGAAGATCCTGGCCGCGATCGCCGCCGCCGTCGCCGCCTTCACCCTGTTCAGCGCGCGGGTCCCGGCGATCGAGCCGGTCCCCGAGGTGCCCGCGGCCGAGGGGCCGCGCCCCTACCGCGCCGTGACCGCCGCGCCGCACCTCTCCCCTGAGGACGCGCTCGAGATCAAGCGAAACCCCTTCTCGACCAAGGACCCCTGGCAGGCGGCCACCCCGGCCCAAATGCCCGTCCCTCCCTCGGCCAGCTGGCCGCGGGCGCTCCCCGGCGGAGCCGAGGAGCTACCCAAGAGCCCGCGTGACCGCTTGCTCGTGAGCGAGCTGGGAGGTCAACAGTGACGAGGTTCTCGCTTCCGCTGGCTCTGCCGCTGACGCTGGCGCTGGGGCTGCTCTCGCCGGGCGTCCTGCGCGCCCAAGAGGCCCCGATCGAGCAGATCGTCGACGCCCCTTACCGGCTCCACGACACGGTGTGGATCTCGGGCCAGGGTAAGCCCCTCAAGGGGATCATCACCAAGGGCAAGGAGCCGGGCCCGCACAAGCTCGTGATCCGGCTCCTGAACGACATCGTGACCGAGGTCGACCGCCAGTCGGTGACGCGGATCCTCGAGCGCGAGACGCCCGAGACGGCCTACCGCTCGCGCTCCGAGCAGGTGGCCAGCAAGCGCGACCCCTCCCTCCACGGCCGGCTGGCCGAGTGGGCCCTCCGCCAGGGGCTGCGGAGCGAGGCCGAGCACCAGCTGGAGCTGGCCGCCAAGGCCGGCGCCGGCGCGACCGGGCTGCCCTATCGCGAGCGCGCCGTCGAGCTCTATGAGCGGCGCCTCGACGAGCTGGACGAGCAGGCCCCCGACCGGGGCAAGGTCCAGGAGCAGATCCTCGACCACGCCGCCGCCGGCGCCGACTCGCCCCGCCTCCTGATCGCGCGGGCGCGCGTCCAGCGCGAGCTGGGCCTCTTCGAGAGCGCGCTCCCGCTCCTGGCTCAGGCCCGCAGCCTGCTCGAGGCGCGCGCCCAGCAGGCGTCCCCCAACGGCGGCGGCTCCCAGGACGGCGGCTCGGACGACCAGGGCGGCTCGGACGACCAGGGCGGCTCGGACGACCAGGGCGGCGCCGACGACCAGGGCGGCTCGGACGACCAGGGCGGCGCCGACGACCAGGGCAGCGACCAGGGAGGCGCTGACGAGCAGGGCGGCGACGAGCCCCCGCGCCGCCCGCCCCCGCGCCGCTTCGGTCGCGGCGGCGAGGACCTCGAGCCCGAGGAGCGCCCCAAGGCGCCCCAGGGCGGCGGCGGCGCCCCCCAGGCGGCGCCCGCCAGCGACAACTCCGACGAGCTGCTCCCGGGCCTGAGCAGCGCGGACCGCCAGCTCTACCGGCGCTGCCTGGGCGACCAGGCCGAGGTGGCCCTGGCAGCGGGCGTAGACCAGGTCGCCCGCGGCGCCTACGAGCGGCGCCTGGCCGTATGGCCCGAGGACGGCCCGGCCAGCGCTGGCCTGGCGCGCATCCTCTCGCGGGTCGGCGAGCGCCAGGCCGGGATCGACCAGCTCGGTCGCGCCCTGACCGTGACCCCCACCGACCGCGGCCTGCTGCTCCTGCGCGGGCGGCTGCGCTACCTGCAGCGCTCCTTCGGCGAGGCGCAGGCCGACCTGGAGCGGGCCCTCCAGGCGGCCGCCAACGACCCCCTCGAGGCGCGGCCGATCCAGGTCGCGCTGGGGCTGGTCCACCTGGCCGCAGGCCGGCTCAAGGCCGCTCGCCCCCTGCTGGAGGCCGCGGACGCCGAGCCTGGCTACGGCCCCGCCCGGCTGGCGCGCGCGCTCCTGAGCGAGCTCGAGGGGGACCTCCCCACGGCCGAGGTCCACGCCAGCGAGGCGATCCGCCTGCTCCAGTCGGGTCGCGCCGAGGCCCACTACCAGCGGGCCTACGTGCTGCGGAAGGCCGGCAAGCTGAGCGAGGCCCGCGACGCCCTGGTCGAGGCCCTCCGCGAGGGCTACGGCTTCCAGCTCGCCAACCGGGCGCGGATCGACGTGGCCCAGGCCGAGCGCGACGCCGCGGCCGAGGCCCGCCTGACCGAGCTCCTCGTGCGCAGCGCCCCCGCCCCGACGCCCAACCAGCTCGCGGCCCTGGGCCGGGTCTACCTGCGCCAGCAGCGAGCCCTCGAGGCCCAGGAGCTCTTCTCGCGCGGGCTCAAGGCCGAGCCGACCCACCCGGGCTGCCTGCGCGGCCTGGCCTACTGCGCCTACGCCCGCGACGAGCGGCTCAAGGCCTACGCCTTGTTCAAGCAGCTCCTCGAGCAGGACAAGACCGACGCCTGGGCGGCGCGCGGCCTGAAGCAGCTCGAGCAGGCGCGCAGCCGGCGGGTGTGGAGCGACGACTTCCAGCGCCCCGACGGCGAGGTCCTCAACGCCTGGACCGTCGAGGCCCCCTTCGGCGTCAGCCCCAAGCTCGCGGGCGGCAAGCTGGTCTTCGCCGGCCCCCAGAAGAACCAGGCCAACGGCAAGACCGTCGTCTCGCGCACGGTCACGAGCGAGGTCGTGGTCCGCTTCGAGACCCGAATCGAGGTCGCCCCCAACAACCAGGGCCGCGTCGGGCTGCGCTTTACGACCAAGAGCTTCCAGGCGGTGCTCTTCGTCAACCCGCAGGACGGCCAGCTCTACTCCTCGACCCGCCGCGGCGAGCGCCAGCCCTGGACCGACCCGGTCGCGCTCGGCCCCCTCGGCGCCCCCGGCCCCCACACGATCGCGATCGATATCGAGGACCCCAAGCGCGGCGTGATGGCCTTCCTGCGCGACGGCGAGCGCCTCGGCGAGGCCCAGTGCGGCAACGCCTCGCGCGCCTCGACCGTGACCCTCAGCCTCTACGGCCAGGGCGCCCAGCTCGGCGAGCTGGTCGAGCTGGCCGTGGACCAGGTCTGGGTCTACGTGCTCCGCCCCCCCCAAAAGAGCAAGTCCGGCGGGTTTTGAGCGGATACCCTGAGGCCCGCAGCTCCGTGGTGAGGGGCGAGCCCCGCTCCCCCTCACGCCGCCTGCACGAATCCCAGGGAGCCTCCCCATGCAACGTCGCTTCACCCTCATCGAGCTCCTGGTGGTGATCACGGTCGTGATCGCCCTGGTCGCGATCTCGATCCCCGCGCTCTCGGGGATCCGCTCGCGCTCGCAGCGCAAGGCGACCGAGGCCTTCATGCAGCGGCTCAAGCTCGCGATCGAGAGCTACAGCAACGACTTCGGCGACTACCCGCCGAGCAGCTTCCGCAAGCTGGGGATCAAGAAGACCAACGACGACAACGAGGGCGGCGAGGTGCTCGTGCGCTGCCTGACGACCTCCGACCGCAGCGGGCCCTACTTCGACTTCAAGGAGCTCGAGATCGGCAACACCGATCAAGACTCGCTGCGAAACTCCGAGACCGGCGCCGCCAAGAGCACGCTGCGCACGACCGAGCTGCTCGAGCCCCTCGACGTGTGGGGCAACGCGATCCTCTACATGCACAACCGCGACTACGACAAGGGCGGCACGGTCAACGTCAACGGCCAGCCGGCGACGGTCAAGGCGCACGAGAACGAGAAGACCAAGCAGTACTCGGGGCTGACCAGCTTCCAGCTCTACTCGGCGGGACCCGACGGCGAGGTCGGCACCGGCGACGACGTGTGGGTGGCCGGCGAATAGTGCGCTCCACTTCCCGCTCTTTCACGCTGACCGAGCTGCTGATCACCCTGGCGGTGATCGTGATCCTGCTTGGTTTGAGCGTGGGGGTGCTGGGGCGGCTGGGCCAGAAGGAGGAGCTGGTCGCGGTGCACCAGTCGCTGCGGGCCCTGCTGCGGCGGGCGCGCAACGCGGCGCGCGAGGAGCGCTTCCGGGTCACGGTCGAGATCGACCCCGACGCCAGCGAGCTGCGCGCGCAGCAGAAGAGCGCGGTCACCCAGTTCCGCTTCGAGGTCGGCGGCCAGAGCGCGGGGCCTGGGGGCGCCGACGCCGGCGAGCACGACGCGACCAGCGCCCCCGACTCCGGCGCGGTCAGCGACGACCGCGACGCCGCGGTCCGCACCTACCAGGGCGCGCGGGGCTACGAGCTGACGAGCGAGGACGCGGACCCGGCGCGCGGCAAGATCGGGATGGGCCTGCTCCTCGAGCGCCAGGCCCCGCGCGGCGCGGCCTGGGCCTGGGTCGAGAGCACCCCCGCCCTCAGCCCGCGCGAGGGGATCCACGTCAGCTGCTGGCTCTTCCTGGGTCGTCTCGAGCAGCGCCTGGTCAAGCGAGCCGGTCAGGAGCCCCGCGAAGAGGGCGCCGACGCCTACCTCCGCTCGGGGGACCTGCACCGCGAGGCTCCGCCGCGCGTCCAACGCTACGACCCGCTCAACCCGCCCCTGTTCCAGGTGTTCCGCAAGGGCAAGGCCTACGGCCTGGCCGTGACCGCCAACTACGAGCTCGAGGCCTTCGTGACCGGCGAGCGCGACGGGGCCGAGGTGACCTGGATCTCGCGCACCCGCGCCGACACCCTGCGGGCCAACCGCTGGTATCGGGTCGAGCTGGCCTTCGACGGGCGCCTGCTGCGCGTGATCGTGGACGGGATCGCTCGCTACCACCTGCCGGTGCGCGGCTTCGAGACGCTGCCCACGAGCCTGATCCGCGACCCTGCGCCCTTCTCGATCAGCGACCCCGACCCGCGGCGAGCCTTCTTCGGCGTGATCGACGAGGTCAAGCTGGCGGGGATCATCAGCTCGACCCGGGTCAAGGTCCCGCCCGACCTGGCCCTGATCGCGCCCGGCCGCTCGCTGCGCTTCGACATGCTCGGCCAGCTCGACCCGGCCAAGCACAGCGAGCCCTTCGTGATCTACCTCTGCAACGCCCCCGACGTGGGCGACGTGCTCGACCCGCAGCCCGAGGGCGCGCCCAAGAGCGGCACCCGGACCCGCGACCAGCAGCAGGAGGAGAACCAGCGCAAGGCCAAGCTCGCCCTCGACCCGGCCCGCTACGAGCGCTTCCTCAAGGCTCTGCCCAACTTGCAGGAGCGCCAGGTCCGCCGCCTGATCGTCGACCGCACGGGGCTCGTCAGTGATTAGGTCGCTCCTCGGCGAGACCAGCGTGACCTTCGCGCGTCTCTCGGCGGCCCGCTTCGCGGGCCTCGTCGCCTGGCGGCGACATGAAATGCGCTCGGACAGGCCTGCACGAGCCTCGAGGCTCCGCGCGACTCGCCGGGGCCTGTCCCCCCGATTCCTGCGACAGGTCCACGTGAGCCTCCGCCTGCCCCACCGCCGCCGCGCGGCCCTGATCCTGGTCGTGGTCGTGATCGCCGCCCTGCTCGCGATCGCGGCCCCCTTCGTGATCTCGATGCGCCTGCACGAGAAGTCCTCGCGCGCCTTCTCGGCCCAGGTCCGGGCCAAGCAGGTCGCCGACGGGGCGCGCAACATGGCGGTCGTCCACCTCCAGGCCAGCCACCCCGACGAGGAGCGGCGCCGGCGGATCGCGACCGGCACGCGCCAGGGGGACGAGGAGGGCGTCGACGCCCACGCCGAGGTGCAGCGCTTCGACCTCCCCAACGCGAGCGGGATCGCGCCCTTCCAGGTCGCCTCGCCGACGGGGACCATGGCGCAGGTCACGATCAAGGACGCCCGCGCGCGGATCGACCTCAACACCTCCGGCCCCGACGCCCTGGCCAACCTGCTCGGCGCGACGGTCCTGGCCGAGCCGCTCAGCTACCGCGAGGACGAACGAATGGTCCTCGCCGACGTGACGCCCTTCGTGGGCGCCAGCGACGGCGACCCCGAGACGATCGACGGCTTCGTGCGGGTCAACGGCGAATACGTGGCCTTCCGCCAGGTCAACGTGGCCCGCAGCAGCCTCGAGGGGCTGGTGCGCGGCTTCCTCTTCTCCCGCAACCAGGAGCCCGAGGACCCCGACGTCGCGCGCGAGCTGCACCCGGCGGGGAGCCTCGTCCAGGACGGACGCGGCCACAAGCTCGCCTACGACCCGCTCTGGCGCTTCATGGGCACCGAGCGGCAGGGCCTCCTGGCCCGCTTCGACAACACGGCCGCGATCCGGCGCATCGCCGACTGGGAGTTCGGGACCCTGCGCGCGGCGCTGGTCCTGTTCCGCTACGGCGTGAACATGAAGCTGCTGCGCCAGTGGGGCGTGGCCCGCGACGACCTGCTCGGGGCCGGCCTGCACCCGGCGGACTTCGACCTCGAGAACGTCGAGCGCCCCCAGGAGACCGCCGACGAGCGGCGCGAGCGGCTCGAGATCGAGCGGACCCTCAAGCGCTGGGGGGTCGACCTCGAGTTCGCGCGGCGCTTCGGCGGCGACCGGGCGCTGAAGCGGATCTACGAGCGCCTGAAGGACATGCCCGAGGACCGGCGCGAGAAGCAGCTCCAGCGCTACAGCCAGCGCGAGGAGAAGCTCTCGACCCGGCTGACGGACATGAGCAAGTGGCTCAAGGACGAGACCAAGCGCCAGCTCGAGGGCCTGACCGAGATGCGCAACCAGGCGGCGCACCTCGAGACGATCGGCCGGATCGAGCTCGAGGAGAAGGTCCGCCCCTACGTGACCACGCACTCCCTCCCCGAGGGGGAGGCCTGGAGCGACCCACAGGTCGTCAACCACGTGGTGCAGTTCGAGCCCTACGGCTTCAGCACGCGCTTCCAGATTCAGGACACGCGCCGCTTCCGCCGCGGCTGGATCGTCAAGGTCCAGCCGCGCCGCCTGCGGGCCGAGGACCCGCCGCGCCCGCCTGAATACCGCATGTGCACCTCGGTGAACATGAACAACAGCGTGGTGCGCGTGTTCCCGCAGCTCGACTTCGACTACGAGCAGAGCGAGCTCGAGATCAGCTGCCGCCAGCCGCGCCCGATCAACCTCAACACCGCCAGCCGCGAGGTGCTGATGGCGGCGCTGACCGGCTTGCAGAGCCGCGCCGGCCAGCGCGCGCGCGCGACCGGCCGTCAGGCGCCGAACTTCGTGACCCCCGATCAGGCCCGCGCCGTGGCCGAGGCGATCGTGGGCGCCGACGCCCCGCTCGAGACGCCGCTCGACCTGCGCAACCTGCTGCTCGAGGTCCGCCAGGCGGGCGGGATCGACGACCACGACGTGGACGCGATCTTCCGCAACGGGCTGGACCCCGCCGACCCGCTCCTGACCCGCGCGACCGTCCCCTTCGCCTACCGCTCGGGCGACGTCTACGAGCTCTCGACGACGGGGATCGTCAACGACCCCGCCGGCAACGAGCTGGCCCGCCACAGCTTCCGCGAGGTGCTGCGGGTCTCGCCGCCGCGCCGGCTGGTGTGGCACCTCGACAGCCAGGCGGACCTGACCGACCGGATCTACGTGCTGGGGCGGGCCTACCGCAAGCGCGACCCGCGCCGGCTCGACTTCCGCGGCAGCCTCCCCTGGCTGGCCAAGCCAGGCCGCTGGTCCAACCTGCTCCTGAGCCGCCCGGTCCAGATCTCGCCCTACGACAACGCGGGCTACGTGGTCCCCTCCCGCAGCCACGCCCCGGGCGAGGGCGACCTGCGCGCGCTCTTCGCCCGCGAGCCCGACACCCCGGGCCAGGGCAGCACCAGCGAGCCCAACTGGGCCTCGCTCCAGAACTCGGGCCCCCAGGCCGGCGGGCTCGCGCCCTACAACCCGCAGCGCTGGGACGACTCGCTCGACGGCGCGGACCTGGCCTCGCTCTCGCTCAGCCAGACGACCCTGGCGACGCGCTGGTATCAGCTCGAGAACGGGACCGGGCGCGCCACGCTCGGCCCCGGCTGCGTGCGCGGCTGGTATCGCTTCGACTCGGTGCCGGCGCCCGGCGTGCGGGCCTTCCTCTTCGACGGCGGGCGCGGCGACACCCTGGACCGGATCAGCCTCTACCTCGAGGGGCCGGACCGACTGGTGCTCGAGGTCCACGACGAGTCCCTCGACATGCTCGAGACCAACGGCAACCCGCGCGGGGTGCGCCTGGTCTACGACCGCCCGGTCAACCTGCCCTTCCGCCAGGGCAACTGGTACCACGTGGCCGCCTGGTTCCGCGGCGCCGACCGCGGCGACCTCGCCCTCGCGGTCGACGGCGTGTTCGTCGGCCAGGAGACCCACGGCTCGCGCCTGGCCCAGCCCCTCGACCGCTGGTCGCGCTCGCTCACGGTCGAGGACGGGAGCGCCTTCCCGCCCAGCGGCCTGGTCCGCGTCGGCGGCAGCCGCTGGATCGCGAGCCCCAACGCGGCCGACCGCGGGATCTGGGGCACCGGCCAGGACGCCAACCAATTCTGCGAGGTGCTCCACTACAGCGAGGTCCGCGGCAACACCCTGATCCTGAGCGGCCAGCAGAGCACCTGGAGCGCGAACCCGCCCCTGAACCAGACCCTGCGCGACGGGACCGACCTCGACGACCGGACCGGCAACCGCTCGGTGCCCGTCCCGCCGCCGGCCCAGGCGCGCGTGCCCCTGCGCGGCAGCGGCCACCGGGTGCGCTTCCGCACCCAGACCACGCTCCAGAACGGTCGGACGCGCAACGGCCAGTTCGTTCAGCGCCTGGGCTACCCGCACGAGGTCGGCACCCAGGTCGTGCCCTACGGCTACGCCGCCTGGCTCAAGAACGAGGGGGCCGCCGGCACGCCGAGCCCCCTGCAGATCCCAGGCGTCCCGGGCGGGGCGCTGGCCTCGACCGGCTACTCCGAGACCCTGCGCGTGGGCGGCGGGACCCTGATCGACCCGCTCCCGCGCAACATGCCCTACACGCTGGTCTACGCGGAGATCCCCTACAACGCGCAGAACCCGCTCCCGCCCGTGATCCAGGCCGCGGACACCGAGATCCCCGTGTTCTGGCTGGAGAGCTACGCCGGCGACCAGCCGCGCAACGTCCCCAACCCGCTCAACAACCCCGGCCACATTCCGCTGCTCAAGGGCGGCTTCCCGCCCTTCGGGATCCTGCGGGTCGGCAACGAGCGGATCCTCTACAACGGGATCGACGAGACGCGCGGGGTGTTCACCAACTGCGTGCGCGGCGTCGAGGGCACCACGGCGGTCGTCCACAACATGTGGGAGCCGGTGGTGCTGGAGACGATCCGCTTCACCAACCAGACGGGCTACCCGACCCGGAACCTGTTCACCGAGCCGCGGGTCTACGTCTCGCTGACCCAGGGCCAGGCCGCGCACGGCGCGAACCGCACCGAGTGGCTCTCGATCATGACGGTCCAGGACCCGGGCCTGCGCCAGCGTGAGCTGGTGTTCCTCCCCCCGCGGGACGACCTGAACGCGGTCTCGCGCTTCTGGGGCGAGTACCTGCTCCAGCAAATGCGGCGGGACAACAGCATGCCGCGCGGCCCCAACCCGGGGCGCAACGTCGGCACGGTGGTCCCGCCCCTGCCGCCGGCCCCCAACCCGCTCCCGCAGGGCTGGCAGCCGCCGCGCCCGCACGCGGACTACGTCAACGTGGCCTGGAAGGAAGTGCTCAAGCGGGTCGAGCCGAGCGTGATCCGGCCGGTCACGATCCGGCGCGGGCGCAACGTGATCCAGACCCCCTTCGAGACGGGCGGTCGCCGGGCCAAGCGGACCAACCCGCCGCCGGATCCGACCCAGGGCCACCCGACCGGCACGCGGGTGTGCCCGACCTTCCTCTTGAAGCTGGAGGAGGGCAACTACCTGCAGATCTACGAGAACGGCGGCTGGCGCCTGCTCGACTGCGAGGTCGGCCCCGGCGACCTGGTCACCGTCATGGACGAGAGCGGCAGCGCGCCCGAGCGCGAGGAGCGCCGGGTCGCGCACGCCGCGCTGGGCGTCGTGCTCCCGCAGCAGTGGGCTGCGCTGGCGGCCCAAATGGGGATCACGCTCCCCAACGACCAGGCCATGGGCTGGCTGGTCGCCTTCGACGACTTCGTCTCGCGCCCCTACGAGGGCGCCGCCAACGCGCGCCTCGCGCGCTGGCCGGTGGGCAACCTGCGCGACATTCCCCAGACGCTCGTGTTCGGCCGGGCCCGCGACCCGAGCGGCCCCAACGACACGGTCGCCGACGCGCCCGGGACCTTGCCGGGGCGGGTCGACGACTTCGTGAGCGAGCAGCTCGACGAGAACCCAGGCGGGCGCCTGCTGAGCAACCTCCCGGCCCCGCTCACGGCGGGCGACGTGGGGATCTCGGGGATCGGGGTCAACGCCAACAGCTACCAGCGCGGGCGCCTGTTCCGCGCCGACGGCGAGGTCCTCGCCGTCGTCGACGCCAGCCCCGGGCAGGGCGGCGCCGACCTGAGCCTCAAGCGCGGCGCCCTGACCACCACCGCGGCCCCGATCTCGCCCGAGACGGCCCTGTGGCGCATGACCTGGCCCCCCATGGCGGTGGCCGGCGGCGGCTTCAGCGGCTTCCGCAACCGCTCGATCCCGATCCGCCAGCCCGACGGCGGCTCGGCGCCCTTCCGGGCGGGCATGGACGGCGGCTACCTGCGCCTGGACAGCAACGGGGCCCTGCTCCCCTACGTCCGCATGCAGCGCGGCCGCAACAGCCACTTCGACCGCCCGATCGACCGCTTCGGGCGCGGGGTCTATCGGAGCGCCTTCGGCGCCCAGGCCAACGCCAACCCGGGCGGCAACGACGTGCTGACCGACCTGCCCTTCCGCCACCACGACCGCTACGCGCCCCGGACCCAGAGCCTGCAGGGCGTGTTCTTCCAGGCCGGCAAGGAGCTGCCGGGCAGCTTCGTGGAGCGGATCGCCTGGGACGCGGTCCTGCCCGACCCGCACTGCGCGATCCAGGTCGCGGTCCGCGTCGACGGCGCCCCCAGCTGGGACGCGGTCCCGGTCGCCAGCGACCGCTCGGGCGTGCGCGGGCTCTACGTGTTCAACGACCCCAACGGCGACAACCGGATCGACCTCCCCGCGACCCGCGTCGAGCTGCGGGTCTACCTGACCTACCGCCCGCGCAGCTACGAGGAGGACGCCTGGAAGGACGGCGCCGTCCTGGGCGGCCTGCGGGTCTACTACAGCCAGCCGACGCGCTCGCTGAGGCGAGAGGAGCGCACGGACTAGTGGGGGGGAGGATTGGAAGCAGAGAGCGCCCTGACGCCGGCTGCAAATTTGAGTTTGCATGCGAATCAGGAGTAAGAAATGGCTGTCGCTCACTCTCGGAGCGCCTTGGCGGTGGGTCGCACGATTCGGTCGCGGCGCCGCGAATCCAAGCTGAATGGGTGAGCGCTAGCGGCCGCTCCGATGCGAATTCAACGCAAAGGCGCAAAGACGCAGAGACGCAAAGAGGTCCAGTGTGTGAGCGAGGCCGGGAAGCCGAGGCGACGGGCCGAGGCCTCGCGCCCTCC
>MDTG01353862.1_pt1 | contig 13617 bp, 21 predicted proteins | sample 811421 | NCBI WGS metagenome assembly MDTG01 (sample SAMN05326645, study PRJNA326480) | marine metagenome | isolation source: seawater | place: Pacific Ocean: South East | collected 2011 | reverse complement strand
ATTATTTTAGGTGCAGCAATACCTGAAAAACTTGGTTTAAGTTTTGCAGTGCCCTTAACTTTTTTAGCAATATTAGTTAATGATTTTAGAAAATTAATTAATGTTTTGGTAATAATAGTTTCAGGTTTAGTTGCTACATTAGGTTTTAATTATATTCCATATAAAGCTTATGTAATTGTAGCAGCTTTTTTTGGTTTACTTACAGCAACAGTTTTAATTAGGATAATAAAAAAATGAGTGACTGGGCATTAATAATTTACTGTGGAATAATTACTTATCTAACAAGATTTTCAATGATAGCTATCCTTAAGAAAGAAATGTTTAATAATAAAATAAGACAGATTTTATCATACGTTCCATCAGCTATATTCCCAGCTATAATATTTCCAGCTATTTTTTTAGATAACTCAGGACAATTTCAATTTGAGGATAATCCAAAAATTTTAGCAGCAGCAATCGCCATGATAATTGGTATTTTGAGTAGAAATATTATTGCGACAATTTTTTCCGGATTAGCTTCTTATTGGTTTCTAATTTTTATTGTATAAGGATTTATGAAAAAATTTTTTATATTCATTTTTTTAATACTTGCATTTAATGCTAACGCTGTTGAAAAGAAAACAACCTTTAACCAAAAATTATTCAATAAAGCGCAATTAGATGGCAAAGTTGTTGTTGTGAGTTCTTGGATAAAATATTGTACGTCCTGTGCAAGTCAAATGAAAGTTTTAGATAAAGCTAAAAATGAATTTGATAATATTGAATATTTTACATTTGAAGTAACAAACAAAGAAATTTCTAACTTATTAAATGTTCAGTATCAAACTACTCTTTTAATTTTTAAGGATAATAAAGAAGTTTATAGAAGTATTGGTGAAACAAGTAGAGATGCAATTTATAAAGCTATCAAATCTTCTATTTAATTTTAAGTACCCAAGTTTATATTTTTAGAGACATTATACTCAATCTCATTAGGTTTTTTTAGATTAAGATTATTCATGATATCAATATACTCATCAACACTTGAAACTTGTAATCTTGGATTAAGTTTTTTTTCTTTACCTATTGTGCTGACTTTTTCACCTTTATAGTCATGTGCTGGATATAAAAGAGTTTCCTCTGGTAATTTTAAAAGCTTATTAAAAATTGAGTCATATGATTCTTTAGCGTTACCGTTTTGAAAATCAGTTCTCCCTGTTCCATTTATTAGCAATGTGTCTCCTGAGAAAAGATAATCATCCATTAAAAAACTGTAGCTGTCGGATGTATGCCCAGGGGTATATATAGCTTTTATTTTAAGACTATCTAAAGTTATAAACTCGTCATCCTTTACTTTAATTTCTACTGTTTCCGCTGGAGTGTGTTCCCCCATAATTGTTGAACATTTGGTTATATTTTTTAGTTTAGAAGCCCCAGTCACATGGTCAGCATGAATGTGGGTATCAATGACTTTTACTAATTTTAAATCTAGGTTATTTAATATATCTATATAGGTATCAACATTTTCTAAAACAGGGTCAATTATAAGAGACTCTCTTCCCTGAGATGAGGCAATTAAGTATGTGTAAGTGCTAGATTTATGATCAAAAACTTGTTTAAAAATCATAATCAAACATTATCATATAACTATGACTACTACAATTAACTGGGCATGTCATCACACATGGAAACAAAGTGCAAAAAACACTGCTTGGTGTTTGTTGGGTTGCTCTATAGGAGATTTTGGAACAATTTTATTTTTTCAGATTACAAAAATTCCATTTCCAGTTTTAGGGATAATGATTTTAGCAATTATAAATGGATTAATAACAAGTATAATTTTAGAGACAGTTATTTTGATGCAACAAAAAATAAATTTCAAAGACTCAATTAAAACTGCTATGGGTATGAGCTTTATTTCAATGATAAGTATGGAATTTGCTATGAATTTAACAGACTATATTTTAACTGGTGGAGCAGTGTTAAATTGGTGGATTATTCCTATAATGCTATCAGTAGGTTTTGTAACACCTTGGCCATATAATTACTGGAGATTAAAAAAATTTGGTATCAACTGTCATTAAAAATTGGGACAAAAAAAATTGGCTTTCATCTAAAAATTATATTTCTAGGTTTAACAAATTTTTACTAAAAAATAATAAATTAAATTTTAACTCTCATGTATTAGATATTGGATGTGGTAGAGGTAGAATCATTGGCTCATTGAGTTCAAAATTAAAACTAAAGATTAAACCTATTGGCATAGACTTGGTTGATCATAAAGACAAAGACAAAAGAATTGATTTTAGAAAGATTAATGCTTTATCTTTTTTTTCTAAAAATAAAAAAAAATTTGATCTTATTTTAATAAAACAGACTATTCATTTACTTAAATTTAGTGAAATAAAAATTTTATTAAATAAAATGAGTAAAAATTTGAAACCTGGGGGAAAGATTCTAATTTTAACATTAGATCCATATAATAATGAAATTCCTTGTTTTAAATTAATGAAAATTCGATTATCTAAATCTTTAAAGAGGGATATAAAAATTTTAAATTTCATTTCAAAGTTGTACCCAAAAAGAGTCTTAAAAAAGTTTTTTTATGAAGTTAGAGTAAGTAAAAAAAAATATGAATATATGATTAGTAATAGGTTTATTTCCACATTATTAAACTTAAGTGATACGCAAATTGTCACTGGTGTTAATGAAATTAATTTAAAACATAAAAGAATTTTAAAATTTAAAGATAAATTGGTTTGTATTATTATCAAAAATAAATAAACATTAGATATGAATCAGTTAGTAAATAAGTTTAATAATTTTTTTTTAAATTTTGAGGCTTTGGGATCACTTTTTTTAAGGCTTGGAGTGGGAATAGCATTTATAATTTATGGTTTAGGAAAATTTCCTTTACCACCTGAAAATCTTATAGAGTATTTTAATCTATCACCTTTAGTTGCAAGCTTAGTTGCAATATCAGAACTTTCTACAGGAATTATTTTGATAATTGCACATTTTTTAAAAAATCCAGTTGGACACACTTTAACAAGACTAGCGGGCTTAAACATTGTTATTTTAATGATTTGTATATTCGCTGTAGCTCATAGAGATTGGTTTATTACAAAACAACTGTTTACAAGTATACAAACTTTTCTTTTAATTGGTGGTTTATATTTTTTATTTAAGGGCAATAAAATATAACCAATGAAATATTTCGTTATAATTAAAAAAATATTTATAATTTTACTCTTTTTTTCAACATCATCATATTCTGCGTCAATGGATATTATTGGAGAGAAAGGTGATCCTAATAAAGTTGACAGAATTGTGAATATTAAAATGTATGATAATTATTTCGAGCCAAATTTTATTAAGATCAAAAAAGGGGAAACAATTAAATTTATAGTTGAGAATTTAGGTGAGATGGTCCACGAATATAACATTGGAACAAAAGAAATGCATATAATGCACCAGCCTGAAATGCAAAAATTAATCGATCATGAAATTATATTAGTTGATAAAATTGATGTTAACAAAATGAAAAAAATGTCAAAAATGGATCATTCCCTTGGTCATTCTCATGCAAACAGCATTATGCTTGAGCCAAAAGCAATAGGTGAAATTATTTGGAAATTTTCAAAAAATATTAATTTAGAAATGGCCTGTAATATTCCTGGCCATTATGAGTCGGGAATGGTTGGAAATTTAAAAACTTATTAAAACTTATTTGCTTTCAATAGAAATTTATAATTGCTTTAATACTAAATATATATAATCTGGAATTATGAAATATATAACTGGTTTAATAAATCTAATTGTTAGTCTACTTATTTCTACAATTATTATATATGCAATTAATTTTATTGCAGGATTTGCAGGAGCAGATTATTCTTTTTCCAATGGTGAAGTTTTTGTCATATGGATTTTAATGGCAATTTTAGTAAATAATTGTTTAAGTAAATAATTTTAAGATAATAATAAAATGCTAAGTTATATAATACCTTTTATAATTTTAATTTTAATTGTAGTTTTTATTCATGAATATGGCCATTATTATTTTGCAAAAAAGTATGGTGTTGGTGTAACTGATTTTTCTATTGGTTTTGGAAAGGAATTGATTGGTTGGAATGACAAGTCAGGTACTAGATGGAAGCTTTGTTGGATACCATTAGGAGGTTATGTAAAATTCTTTGGTGATAGAAATGTATACTCTCAAGCAGATCAAGATAAGATTATTGAAAAATATACCAAAGAAGATAGAGAAAAATTATTTGTTTTAAAACCACTATATCAAAGAGTTTTAATTGTTTTTGGTGGACCTTTAGCTAACTTTTTATTGGCTTTATTGATTTTTTTTTCAATTTATACATTTATAGGAAAAGATTTTACTCCAGCAATTATAAATGAGGTTCAAAACAATAGTCCAGCAATGGTTGGTGGGTTAAAACAAGATGATATAATTTTGGAAATTGATGGAAATAAAGTTAAAAGTATTATGGATGTTTCAAAATATATCACAATGTCTACTGATGACGTAATCGATTTTAAAGTAAAACGTTCTTACGAAGAATTGATACTAAAGATAAAACCCAATATTGAACTTAGCGAAGATAATCTTGGTAATAAAATTAATAAAAGGATGGTTGGTATTAAATTGGGTGCTTACAACAATGAGATCAATCATGTTAAGTTAGGACCTGTTAAAGCAATTTATTATGCAGCAAATGAAGTGTATTTTGTAAGTATTTCCTCATTAAAGTATATCGGTAGTATGATAGTTGGTAAGGCAGACTCTTCACAATTAGGAGGTCCAATTAGAATAGCTAAAATATCAGGTCAAGTTGCTGAATTCGGTGTTTTGGCATTTATTAGTATGATGGCATATATTTCAATTAGCTTGGGTTTAGTAAATCTATTTCCGATTCCCATGTTAGATGGAGGACATTTGATGTTTTATGCGTTTGAAAAATTTTTAGGTCGCCCTCTTTCTCAAAAAACTCAAGAGGGATTTTTTCGAATCGGTATGTTTTTATTGCTATCATTAATGTTTTTTACAACTTTTAATGATCTTAAGGATCTAGGTTTATTTAGTTAAATTAAGTTTATTAATTTTAAAAAGATCAATAAAATCAACACTTATTTAAGTTTTTACAATATATTGTGTATAACTTTTTTTAAGACACTAAAAAAGTCTTGATTTATCAATGTTTTTGATAAAAATAGTAAATAACCTAATAAAACCGGAGCTAAAATGAATAAAAAACAATTAGTTGTTAAGCTTTCAGGAGCTTTAAATCTAAGTAAAGCTGATGCTGAAAGAACTTTTGACACAATTACAAACACCATTTTGGACGCTTTAAAAGCTGATGATTCAGTAAAAATTGCTGGGTTCGGTACTTACAAAGTAGCCAAAAGAAAAGCAAGGGTTGGTAGAAATCCAAGAACTGGTGAGCAAATACAAATTGCTGCATCACAAAAGGTTAAATTCCTACCTGCAAAAGCTTTAAAAGAAGTATTCAATAGATAATATTTTTCCACAGCCTTAATGAGTAAAAAGCATTAAGGCTGTTTCTATATGCAAATACTGCATACCCAATTTTACTAATCAGCGTTAGTTTTAAATTTTAAAAAAAATATAAGAAATATTCTTAACAAGGAGGTCTTATGAAAAAATTATTTAAAAAAATAATTGTGCCGCTTATTAGTTTTATTTTTCTATTAAACATGAGTAGCGCAGGTATGGCAGAAACAACAGTTTCTGCTGAAGTTAGTTTTATATTTAATACCTTATTGTTTCTAATTTGTGGTTTTTTAGTAATGTTTATGGCAGCTGGATTCGCAATGTTAGAATCAGGAATGGTAACATCAAAAAGTGTATCAGTAATTTGTGCAAAAAATATCGGGTTATTCTCAATCGCAGGAATTATGTTCTGGTTAGTAGGTTATAATCTAGCTTACGGTATTCCAGAGGGTGGTTATATAGGAAAGTTTATACCGTGGTCAGATTCTAGTGCTGTAGACAATGGTTATTCAGATGGCTCAGATTGGTATTTTCAAATGGTTTTCTGTGCAACAACAGTTTCAATTGTTTCAGGAGCAATGGCTGAAAGAATTAAGTTGTGGCCATTCTTTTTATTTGCTGCAATACTTTCAGGAATTATCTATCCAATCGTAATGGGTTGGCAATGGGGTGGGGGCTGGTTAGCTTCTATCGGCTTTTCTGATTTTGCTGGTTCAACCCTTGTTCACTCAACAGGAGGTGCAGCTGCATTAGCAGGAGCGATTATTATAGGTCCTAGATTAGGTAGATTTAATAAGTCTGGTGCACCAGCTCCATTAAAACCATTTGCAGCATCCTCTATACCATTAGTAACATTAGGTGTTTTTGTTTTATGGTTAGGATGGTTTGGTTTCAATGGTGGTTCACAATTAGCGATGGGAACTGTTGATGATGCTATAGCAGTATCAACAATCTTCATTAATACATTCTTAGCTGGTGCCGGCGGTGTACTGGGTGCAGCTGTCATTACAAGATTACATTTTGGTAAAACAGATGTAATTCAAATGTTAAATGGATGTATAGGCGGATTAGTCGCTGTGACTGCCGAGCCTTTAATGCCAACTCCTTTAGCAGCAATTTTAATTGGTGCAGTAGGTGGTCTAATCGTGGTTTATGGTACAAAACTATTATTTTCTTTAAAGATTGATGACGTGGTAGGTGCTGTTCCAGCTCACTTGTTCGCAGGTATTTGGGGCACATTAATTGTGCCAGTCACAAATGCTGATGCATCTTTTAGCTCTCAGTTAATTGGTGTGTTATCAGTCAATATTTTTGTTTTTATCGTAGCTTACATTGTTTTTAGCTTTATGAAAGCAACTGTCGGACTAAGATTAAGTAAAGAAGGTGAGTCTAGGGGAACCGACGTGACTGAAACTGGTGTGATTGCATACGCCATACGTGATTAATTGTTAATCTAATCATCGGAGGGTTCCTTAAAAAAATTTCTCTCTAAGTTAGTTTAAAAAAATAAAGCCCTCTCCCACGGGGGCTTTACTATTTATTTTCATCCCAAAGTTTTTTGTAATCAATAAAAGGTGCTAGCCCATAACTTGAATTAACATTTGTTAAGTGAAGAGATAAACTTTTAAGTGGTGAAACACATATTTCTTTTTGGTAAATCTCATTGATATATTTTTCAAAAGGATTATTACGATCAAGACAAGTTTTTTCAAAATTTTCCCAATATTTATTTAATAAATTCACACTTGTCATAAAAGTGCAAAGGGTTTTGTCTATTGTTTGCCAATGTCTTTTATTACCTATTAATACATTTGTTTTTTCATTGTTCATATACAAATAAGGATAATCTGATGGACACATAAAAATATCATTTTCTATTTGTGAGGATATTCTTTCATAAGAAGCTACCATTTCTTCTAACATTGGCTCAAAATGTAAATAATCATCTTCTACAAAAAAAACTAAATCATCACCTCGACTTTTTGCAATTTCAAAACTATTTAATAAACTAGCTAAATTAGAAAAAGTTTCTTTTGATTTCTGTTCTTTAATTTTTGTTTTATAATTGTCGTGATTAAGAGGTATAAAATCAAAATTATTATTTTCAGTTAATTTTTTAATTTTGCTTAAATTTTCATTTTTAGAATTATCATCAATAATTATAGATTTAATTTTTAGATTCGGGTATTTATTTTGGCAAAAATTTATAGATTTAATTAGAGACTTTATTGAACGATATGAATATTCTATTTTTGGTTTTTCAAACAATCTTTTTTTATTTTGATCCCATATTTCAATATCAGTATTCATTCTAATAATAATTAAAACTGATTTTACTTTTCTTGAAATTTTTACTTCACCTAAAGGCAAAACTATTGATTTTTTATTTAAAATTGAAAGATCTTCGTTAAGCTCTTTGCTCAAAGTGGGTGATGAGAAGTTATTTTGATCAATAATTTCAAAACCTAAAAATTTTACAAGTTTGATGAAAAGTTTTTTCATATAATTTCTAATTTATGATATAGATATTTACAATATTATGGCAATTAAATCATCTCAAACTCTTGTTTCAGAAGCTCTTCAAGAAATCAAAACGATATCAACTGACGATGCATACAAATTGGTAAATGATAATCAATGTAATTTAATAGACATAAGAGATATAAGGGAACTTCAAAAAGAAGGTCAAGTAGAAGGAGCAAGTCATATTCCAAGAGGAATGCTAGAATTTTGGTTAGATCCTGAAAGTGCTTATTTTAAACAAGGTAAGTTAGACTTAAACAAAGAAATGGTTTTATTTTGTGCTGGTGGATTGAGATCTGCTTTAGCTGCAAAATCATTAAAGGATATGGGTTTTGAAAAAGTTTCTCACATTGATGGTGGATTTGGAGCAATTAAACAAAGTAAGTTTAAGATTATTTAAGAATTATATTCATCCAACGCATAATCCAATCTATCTTGGCCCCAAAAAATTTTTTTATTTACTATAAAAGTTGGAGCTCCAAAAATATTTTTATTAAAAGCATCATTAGTTAATTTTTTTAGTTCGTCTTTAATTTTTTGCTCATTTATTTTTTTTATAAAAGTATTTATTTTTATTTTACATTTATCCAATATATTATTTAAAACTTCCTGATTAGATATATCCATATTATCTTTCCAATAAGCATCAAAACACGCTTTTAAAAAACAAGTCTTATAATCATCATTAATCGCAATATAGCCTCTCATAAGATAAAGTGAATTGATGGGAAATTTTAGGTTCCACTCAAAATCTATTTTATTTTTTAATGCAATTAATTCACAATCGTTTTTCATGTTTTTCATTTTACGTTCATTAAATGCTGGAGCTGTTATACCACCTAAATTATGAAGTCCACCTAGTAGAATAGGTTTAAAGTCAATGTTAATTTTTTTGTTTTCTCTTATTTTATCTAATTTCTTATTAGCTAAATATGAGTAGGGACTAATAAAATCAAAATAGAAATCGATCTTTTTAGTCATAGAGATTAATATTTTTGGCATGGAAAATTCTTATTAACCAATAGATAAACAAGCCCAGGGGACCGATCAAATATGTTACAACAAGTGGTAATATTAATAAAATTTTATTAATTGAAAATTTTTGAGAATCCTTAACGATCCAACCGCCTGTGAAAAGATTTATTGCTATAAAATGTATCCAAAAAGTTATTAAATATGAGTCATTTGAAAATAAATCTGATAATTCACCCAAACCAAGATAAAGATTAAAATTGCCAATAAAATCATAGGAATTTAAATAAGATTTATAAATAATAAAAATATAAGTACCACCCAATATAAATATTGGAAAAATTGATGTCACAAAAAATCTACAAAGTTGAGATTGTGGAAAAAAAATCAAAATTAACCAGAAAGGTAGAACTCCTAAATTCACCCAATAGTAGAGAATTTCAATTGTGAAATAATTATAAATTTGTTCGAACATTTTAATATATATTATATTAAATCTATCAATGATTCCTATAAGAAATAAAAAAAAAACTTTAGAAGTTACAGTTGAAGAAATGAGGAATTTCGCTTTAGCTCATGTTGAGAAATATGCTCCTTCAAAACAACAACTTAAAACTTATTTATTGAAAAAATACCTCAAAATTTCTGTTCCGAGCGTAAAAAAACAAGATATTACAAATTTAATAGATATTGTTTTATTAGATATGGAAAAAAATAAATTTATTAATGATAAATTTTACTCCGATAGTAAAGCTAAGAGCATGATCCAAAGAGGAAATTCAATAAATAAAATTAGAAGTTATCTAATAGGAAAAGGAATTAATGATAAGTTTATTAAAGAGACAGTTGAAAAAATTAATAATGAAAATTCTGAGCAAGATTTTTTTTCGGCATTAAAAATTTGTAAAAAAAAGAGAATAGGACCCGCGAGAGCAGAAGATAACCGATCTTTATTTTATAAAAAAGATATTTCTTTGTTAGCTAGAAATGGTTTTGATTTTGAAACATCAAAAAAAGTAATGGATATTGAAAAAGAAGATTATATCAAGATAATTAAATTACTTTAGTTTTCTATTTTTTCTTTCATCTACCATAATCCCAATCTTATTTTTGATGTAATTTTTAACAAATACAAAAATTAAAAGGCCAAAAATTGATACCGAAATAATTATGATTAAAATTATTTTTAATTGTTCATCCATTATAAAATATTTTTACTTTTTAAAATTAGACTTGGGTTTTTAAAATCTTTTTTTCCATATAATATTTCTTTTTCATTAAAATCTGTTACAGTTCCGCCTGCATGTTTTAAAATAGCGTGACCAGCCGCAATATCCCACTCACATGCTCTAGCCTCAGCAACATACCCATCATACTCACCAGTTGCAATTACACAAAATTTTAATGAACTTTTCATTCTTACATGTCTCGCAACATTTAATTTTTGATGAATCTCTTTTATTTCAGGCTTAATGTTATTTGAGTATGAAACAAATTTAATTTCATTTTTATCAAAATTTTTTGAGCAATCTAATTTTTTTTTATTTCCATTAATCAACTCAAAGGCAAAATTTTCACCATAGGAATAGAACATTCTTTTTTTTGCTGGAGCATATATCAAACCTGCAACTGGTTTTTTGTTAATTATTAATCCCGCATTAATTGTAAACTCCTCCAGATTATTTATATAGTCATAAGTACCATCAATTGGATCTACTAACCAAAAATCCCTTAAATCAATTAAAGATTTATTTTCAGAGGTTTCTTCAGAGATAATAGGAATATTTGGAGTTAACTCAAAAATTTTCCTGGTGATAATTTCATTTACTTCTAGGTCTCCATTACTTACAGGAGTGTTGTCTGGTTTTACTTTTTTGATAAGACCTTTTTTTCTTAATTCGATTGATATTTTTCCAGCATATATAAAAGTATCAATTAAACTTTCAGTTACATTTTTGATATTAATATCGTTCATTTATTTTTTTTAGTTCAATATTCTCAGCATTAATTACTTTTTTACCAACATTTTGAAAATTAACAGTCACTTTATCTTTGATAATCGACTGAACTTGCCCAATTCCCCAATCTTTGTTGGCAGGATTGAAAACTTTGTCACCTGGTTCAAAATCAAAAATCATTTAATTTAACTTATATTAGAAATAAGTATAAATACCATCAAATGAATAACGAAATAAATTCTATAGGATTAAATAAAAAAACCTCAGATACTACTGTGGTGGTAGCCATGTCAGGTGGTGTCGATTCTTCAACGGTAGCAGGAATTATGAAAAAAGAGGGATATAACGTAATAGGAATAACTCTAAAACTTTATGATGATAACAAAGCAGTAGCAGCGTCAAAGCAATGTTGCTCCGGTCAGGATATCATTGACGCAAAACGAGTAGCTCAAAAACTGAATATTGAACATAAAATATTGTATTATCAAAATAAATTTAAAAATGGAGTTATAGATAATTTTGTTGAAAGTTATTTAAAAGGTGAAACGCCAATTCCTTGTGTTCAATGTAATCAAACAGTGAAATTCAAAGATCTGTTTGAGGTATCGAAAGAATTAAAAGCAGATGCAATGATAACAGGTCATTATGTTAAAAGTGTTACCTCCAACAATATAACAAGCATGTATAGAGCTATAGATGAAAATAGAGATCAAAGTTATTTTTTATTTAATACCACTAAAGATCAACTAAATTATTTAAGATTCCCTTTGGGAGGAATGTTAAAAAATGAAACTAGAGAAATTGCAAAAAAACTTCAATTAAATGTTGCAGATAAACCTGATAGTCAAGATATTTGCTTTGTACCGAATGGTGATTATGCATCAGTCATTAAAAAATTTAGACCCGAGTCCTCTTGCAAGGGGAATATTAAAGATTGCCAAGGAAAAGTAATTGGAGTTCATGATGGAATCATAAATTTTACTATTGGTCAAAGAAAAGGCATCAAAGTCTCAGATAAAGAACCTTTATATGTACTTAAAATAAATTCAGAAAAAAATGAAATCATTGTTGGGCCAAGAGAAATGCTAGGAAAAAATAAAATCTTATTAAACAACATAAACTTATTGGTAGATCTAAAAGAATTTAATGAAAATATTTATGTGAAAGTAAGATCTACTGGTAAACTTCTAGATGCAAAAATAAAATTTCCAGCTCCAGAAATTGCTGAGGTCAATTTAAAGAATTCAGAAGATGGTATTTCTCCGGGTCAAGCTTGTGTTTTTTACAAAAAAGATAATCTTGGTCATAAGGTTCTTGGTGGTGGATGGATTAAAAATTAACTTTTTCTCCACATCAAATAAGTTAATAAATAAAATGATATTACCCCTATAAAATAGTCCCACTCAAGAGCGTGTTTAAAAAATTTTAAATTAAAACCAAAAAAATTATTTCCAGGAAGACTGATTATAGGAATACTTATAACTGCAACTATTATTAGCAATGTTACAAGAAATATTTTTATTTTTAAAATTTTTATATTTATAAATTGGCCAAGTTTTTCTTTTATAGAGTAAAAAATCGCAACAAGATAAGCCTGTGCAACAATTTCAAAAATTATGAATAATAACATTATAACTCTTCTAAATAATTTATAAAAATCATTATCAAATTTAATTCCTAAAAAAATTGAATGAATAGTTAGTGCAATAGCTGAAGCAATACCAAAGAAGATAATCTTATTTTTGTACTTATGATTTTGATCAAAAAACTCAACTATTTTTTTGTTATAAATCCAATACTTGATAAGAAAAAAAGAAGTTAAAAACATTGCAGGCTTAAATATTAGCCAAGTTGGATACGGTCTGGCTGTCCTACTTATTGAAGCCCCACCATCTATATAAGGTATTGTGTTATGAATGATATCCTCTTGATTTGGAAAAATTCCATGAAACTGAGTTATAAGTATTAGACAGGCATTGACTGCTACAAAAGGAATAATAAAAATCCAAATACTAATGGATTTTACCTTATTAATCTCGTCCATTAGCGCTTATTTCTTCTTATTTTTTTTTCTAGCTCTTCGTTTTTTTGAGCCCATTTTTCTACGGCCTCTATGTTTTTTTGGATAACCCATTATTTCCCTTAGTTATAATTTAATTGAAATTATGTCTGGGATATAGCATTGTCTTTTGAAGTTATCAAATTTTTTATGTCTAAATCTTTCAAGACTTTTTTAAAGCATACTGCAAAAGATTTCCACAATCAGTCAGTAAATCCGCCAGTTGTTAGAGCATCAACAATTATATTTAAGTCTATGAAACACATCAGAAAGACTCAAGCGAAAGCAAAAAAAAACCCAATAGGAGGTTTTTATGATTATGGTAGACAAGGAACTTCAACAACATTTATACTTCAAAAAATTCTAACTAAATTAGAGGAGAGTTATCATGTTTTTACAACACCTACAGGATTTGGTGCTGTTTTTTTAGCGATATTTAGTGTTACTCGTCCAGGAGATGAAATTATAGTTGCAGACCCAGTTTACAGTCCAACAAGATTACTTACTGAAAAATTTTTAAAAGAATTTAATATAAAGACAATTTTTTATAATCCAAGAGACTTAAAAACATTAGAAAAAAATATTACAAAAAAAACAAAGCT